>JGI26081J50195_1000301_pt1 | contig 21711 bp, 23 predicted proteins | sample SaaInl74LU_5_DNA_FD_50195 | JGI IMG/M metagenome (IMG submission 50195) | reverse complement strand
AATGCCAATAGCCATTTAGGCAGCCTGAATTGGTCGCTTTTGGAAGGATTCAACGCATTTTATATCATCATTGTCGGGCTTTTTGCCTTCTTTCTGGCTGTGGTCGCCATTTTGCCGCAAACGGGCAAGCGCAAAATGGGCCGGGCGGGTGAGGTGCCGGAATTTTCAAATTTTTCTTGGTTTTCCATGATGTTTGGAGCGGGTTTGGGTGTGGGGTTGATGGTCTTTGCCACGGCCGAGCCCTTGGGGCTTTGGGGCTCAAACCCTGAGACAGTCAGCGGAGCGGTGGCGCCAAATAGCCAGGAGGCTTTGACCTCGGCCTATCGCTATACGTTTTTGCACTATGGGTTTCACGCTTGGGCGATCTATGTCGTCACCGGCCTGAGCCTGGCCTATTACGCCTATACCCGCGATATGCCCCTGACCATCCGTTCCGCGCTGACCCCACTATTGGGCCGCTATGTGAACGGGTTTATTGGGCATCTGGTGGATGTGTTGGGCGTTGTGGCTACGATTTTGGGCGTATCGGTCACCATCGGCTTTGGTGTGAGCCAGTTTATCGATGGGGTCTATGCGATTACCGGCGCCAATTGGTTGATTGATATGACCGGCGATGTGCCAAAGCCAGGCACTGTGGGCTTGATGTCGGGGCTGTTCTGCATCATGGGTTTGTCGATTATCTCAGCCGTGTCCGGGGTGGGCCGCGGGGTGAAATACCTGTCCAACCTCAATTTGGTATTATCGCTGATTTTGTTGTTCACCTTTGTGCTATTTGGTTCATTCGTTTTTGCAATGACGACCTACGCAACGGCCTTTGTCGATTATATCTTGCACTTTGTATCGCTCAGCTTTGGAGCCTATGGCCCGCAATCTTCAGATGCCTTTGGCATGGCACTTCTGGAGACGGCCAAACCTTTGGCCGGAGAGTTGATCGGCGGTGCCACCAATGCCTGGGGCAGCTATGATGGCTTTAAATCAGGATTAGAGGGCGCCGCCGCCGCTTTAGATGAGGCGACCTTGAGTGCGGTCTATGCGGCCGGTGAGCAGGGGCGTCAATTTGGCTGGCAGGCAGGCTGGACCACCTTCTATTGGGCGTGGTGGATTGCCTTCTCGCCTTTTGTGGGTTTGTTCTTGGCGCGGATTTAGCGCGGACGCACGGTGCGAGAGTTTATCTTGGGCTGCGTATTTGCGCCTGCGATGGTGTGTTTTGCCTGGATGACCATCCTCGGAGCCACGGCCATTGACATGGAGCTGACCGGCGGCGCCAATGGTGCGATTACTGGGGCATCAAACACCAACAAACTTTTCGTCACGCTTGGACAAATGATTGACGGTGGCATGTTGTCTGCTTTGACCGTGATGTGTGTCGTTTTGATCATGACCTTCTTGGTGACTTCGGCAGACTCAGGCATCTTGGTGATGAACACCATCATGTCGGGTGGTGATCAAGACATCGGCAATAAGCATAAAATCGTCTGGGGTCTGATCTTAACCGCCGTGATCGGCACATTGTTGGTGGCGGGCAAGAGCAATCCGGGCGCCGATCCGATGGAAGCTTTGAAAAGCGCCATGATTATCGGGGCGCTGCCATTCACGATGGTGATGGGGCTGATGATGCTTTCGCTGTCAAAAGCGCTCTATCGTGACAGCGCACGCAGCAAGGGCGCAGAGGGCTCGAGCACGGCTGCCGAGTAATCCTAAAACCTGAGATGGGGCGTGCTTCTCTGCGCTCCATCTCTTTTGATGCATTTTCGCAAGCCATCAGGGCCGGCTATGGCGCTGACCTAGGCCCAACGCCCCTCAAAATCCTCTGGAATGTAGAGAATATCTCGGGTCACATCGTTGATGTCGCGATGTCCGCAGAGCGCCATTGTGGTGTCCAATTCTTTGTGCATCACTTCCAGCGCTTTTGTCACACCGGCCTGACCCATCGCGCCAAGACCGTAGATATAGGACCGGCCAATCATTGTTCCGGTCGCGCCAAGNGCTTTGGCTTTGAGGATATCTTGCCCGCTGCGGATGCCGCCATCCATCCAAACCTCACATTTACCATCCACCGCCTCGACGATTTTCGGCAACATGCGGATTGAGGAGAGCGCNCCATCAAGCTGCCGCCCGCCGTGNTTGGANACGATGATCGCATCAACCCCGAGTTTCGCCGCCATTTTTGCGTCTTCGGGATCCAAGATGCCCTTCAAAATCACCTTACCGCCCCATTTCTTCATTAAGACCTCGACTTTTTTCCAATCGAGNGCTTGGTCAAATTGCTCGGCGGTCCAGGCGCTGAGGGAGGTGGTGTCAGAGATGCCGCTGACATGCCCCACGATATTTCCGAAGCCCCGGCGCTTTGTGCCCAGCATCTCAAGGCCCCAGCTCCATTTTGTGGCCAAATTGGCGATGGTCTTGGCGGTCAGTTTTGGCGGGGCGGAGAGCCCGTTTTTCAGATCCTTATGGCGCTGTCCTAGGATCTGTAGGTCCAAAGTGATCACGAGTGCAGAGCAATTGGCGTCTTTCACCCGTTGGATCAANCGATCTGAGTAGTCCTCATCGGTCAAAGTGTAGAGCTGAAACCAAAAGGGGGCGTCTGTGGCCGCGGCGACATCTTCGATGGAACATATCGACATGGTTGACAGCGTATAGGGAACACCGAAAGCNGCTGCAGCCCGGGCGGCTTTGATTTCGCCATCGGCGCATTGCATGCCGGTCATCCCCACCGGGGCCAAGGCCACGGGCATGGAGACGTCTTGACCAATCATTTTGGATGCGGTGCTGCGGTTGGTCATATCAACCGCGACGCGTTGGCGTAGGCGCAGTTTGGCAAAATCAGAAATATTGTCGCCAAAGGTCTGCTCGGTCCAGCTACCGCTTTCGCAGTAGTCGTAAAACATTCGCGGCACGCGGCGCTGATAAATCTCTTTCAGGTCTTGAATGGTTGTGATTACGGGCATAGCCTAGCCTTTGCTGCAAATTGGTCAGTTTACATTACCAATATGTGAGGTGGAGGTAAAGATCAGCCCGGTGGCTTCCGTTTGCCGCTGGGGGTGATGCAAGAGGATCGCAATCCGCAGATCGCGGGGCGGTGTTTGGGAGTAGGTCAATGCAGATCGTAACCTTGCAAGAAGCGCAATCCGCGCCAGTTTGGCGCCGACCGATATTTTTGCTTTTTGTCATGGCCGCAGCTATGCCCATCGCCTTTGCCACTTGGAGTGCTTTGCTCAACAATTTTGTGATCGAAGTGGCCAATTTTGATGGGGCGGACATTGGGCTGTTGCATTCGGTGCGGGAAATTCCTGGATTTCTGGCGGTCGGGGTGATTGCCATCATCATTTTTTTGCGCGAGCAGGTCTTGGGTCTTTTGTCCTTGGTGCTCTTGGGGGTGGCCACGGCGGTGACCGCTTGGTTTCCGCAAATGGGCGGGATTTTAACGCTGACACTGCTCTCCTCTATTGGCTTTCATTATTATGAAACGGTCAACCAATCGCTGCAATTACAATGGATTTCCAAAGCGCAGGCGCCGCAGGTTCTGGGCTGGCTATTGGCGATGGGGTCTGCGGCCTCGCTGGTGGCTTTTGGCGTCATTGTCGTCACCTGGGAATGGCTCGCGTTGAGCTTTAATACGGCCTATATGATTTCGGGGAGGCATAACCGCGGCCATCGCCTTGGCCTGCATGGTGCTTTACCCGCAATTCCAATCGCCCACGCCGCAGCATAAAACCATGGTTCTGCGCAAACGCTATTGGCTGTATTATGCGCTGCAATTCATGGCCGGTGCCCGGCGGCAGATCTTCATGGTGTTTGCGGGCTTTATGATGGTGGAGCGTTTCGGCTTTGACGTGCATGAATTGACCTCTCTGTATTTAATCAACCTCGTGATGAATATGTTTATTGGCCCGGTGTTTGGCCGCGTTGTGGCGCGCTATGGGGAACGCAATACATTGATTTTTGAATACGCAGGTCTGGCCCTGGTGTTTTTGGCCTATGGTGGCATTTACATGTTTGGTTGGGGTGTGATGCTGGCGGGGGCGTTATTTGTCATAGATCACCTGTTTTTCTCACTGGCCTTTGCCCTGAAAACCTATTTCCAAAAGATTGCAGATCCGGCCGATATNGCCCCCACGGCCGCAGTGGCCTTTACCATCAACCATATCGCGGCAGTCGGATTGCCGGTGTTTCTGGGACTTCTGTGGCTGTTTTCACCCAGTTTGGTGTTTATACTNGCCGCGGGCATGGCGCTGACNTCGCTGGGGCTGGCTTTGTTAATTCCAAGGCGTCCTGAACCGGGCTATGAGACGATTTTGAGCCGTTAACGGGCGTGTTTTGGCGCAGTGCGGCCTCTGTGCTGGATATCTGCCCGATCACCATTATATCTTAGAGAAAGCTTAAGGGGAGCCAGAGATGTTTTTTATGTCGCAAGAAAAGTCACAGATGGTTCAAAGGGACCAAGCCTTGCCGGGGCGTGACACCCCAATTGCCACCGCCCCCACGCATTTTCTGACCGGCCGTCCCTTGCAAGGACCGCTGGATGCGGGGCTGCAGGAGGCGATGTTCGGCATGGGATGCTTTTGGGGTGTGGAGCGGATGTTTTGGGGGATTGAGGGGGTCTGGGTGACCATGGTGGGCTATGCGGCTGGCTATACGCCCAATCCGACTTATGAAGAGGTCTGCACCGGCAAAACTGGGCATAATGAGGTGGTGCGGGTGATATTTGACCCGGCGGTTGTGACTTATGAGGCCTTGCTGAAGGTCTTTTGGGAGGGTCATGATCCGACTCAAGGCATGCGCCAGGGCAATGATCGCGGCACGCAATATCGCTCTGGCATCTATACCTATGGTGCGGGGCAGGCACAGGCTGCTGCGGCGAGCCTCACGGTCTTTGCAGAGCAGCTTGCGGCGGCTGGATTTGGCGCAATTACCAGTGAAATTTTGCCAGCTCCCCAGTTTTACTATGCCGAAGATTATCATCAGCAATATCTGGCGAAAAATCCTAATGGCTATTGCGGCATAGGGGGAACTGGGGTGAGCTGTCCTATCGGATTGGCTGTGACCTAGTGGAGCCGCGTGCCGCGGCCTTGCCTTTGAGTTTGCGGCGGGCGTGCCCTTCGCAAACGGCGCGGGTGGCCAGCAATTGCGATGACCGGCCAGACAGGATATGGGCTCACCAAATCATTGGAGCTGACCCATGCTAACCTATACCGCCCTGACCACTTTACCCGGTAAATCTCAAGCGGAAGCGCTGGGGGAGGCGCTGGAAGCGCTGGAGCCGGCGCCAACTGGGGTTGGGGTGTTTGAAGTTGAAGACGGCAAGGGCATTTGGGAAGTGGGGGGATATTTCCTGGACGCGCCGGATGATATTGATCTGGCTTTGCTATCGGCCGCTTTTGGGGCTGGGCCCTTTGTCGTATCCGAAGTGCCGGATCAAGATTGGGTCGCCAAGGTGCGCCGCGAATTGCCGCCCGTCGAGGCGGGACGGTTTTTCGTTTATGGCAGCCATGATGCTGCGCTTTTGCCTGAGGGACGCATTGGCCTGTTGATCGAAGCGGCCATGGCTTTTGGCACCGGGCATCACGGAACAACGCTTGGGTGTTTGCGCGCCTATGACCGGCTGTTGGACGATGGGCAGCGGTTCGATAATGTTTTGGATCTTGGTTGCGGCACAGCCGTTTTGGCGATGTCTGCCGCCCGCATGGGGGCGGCGCATGTTCTGGCCAGTGATATTGATCCTGTGGCCGTCGAGGTGGCTCTTGCCAATGTGAAGGCCAATGGGTTGGTGGGCCGGGTGGCTTGCGTCGAATCCATTGGGTTCGACTCGCCAGTCTTGCGGGCGGGCGCGCCATTTGATCTCATTTTTGCCAATATCCTGAAAGGTCCGCTGATTGAGCTGGCGCCTGATATTGCGGCGCATTTGGCGCCTGGTGGGCGGGCCATTCTCTCGGGGCTTTTGGTTGAGCAAGCCGATGAGATTGTTGAGGTCTATCAGGGGCAGGGCTTGGCCTTGGAGACGCGCGAAGATCTTGGTGAGTGGAGCGCTTTGACCCTGCGCCGGTTGTCGTAACCGGCAGGCCCAAACAAAAACGCCGCACTGAGATCAGCGCGACGTCTTCAAAGCTGGCTAGATTTCCCGATGGCGGGGCGTGCCTTAGCGGCGTGCGATGCGCTCGATATCACCGGGAACCAAACCAATATCGTTGAGTTCACGCAATGACAGTTGCGACAAGGCGTTGCGGGTGACGCGCGCATCGTTCCAGCGTACAAAGGCTGTGAAGACTGTCGCGGCAAAATTGGCGATGACTGTGCGAGATGTGGAAATTGCCGCGCTGCGGGATGTTTCGAGATATGCCATTTGGGATGTCCTTTCCGAAAATGATGTCATGAGTATTTGTCTTTATGCTGGGCATTTAGGCGCGCTGTAGGGTCTTGGCTACTGGGAAAAACAACATAACCGATATGCAATTCTTGCATGACTGACCTGGGGCATAGAGGTTTGTTTTTTCTGGAAGCTTTACGATGAGGCGCGTTCATTTGACATGAAAATTGCGCCGCAACCGAAATGACTGCTTTTCAGATGTTCGCGTTTCGTGCTACTTAACCTGTAAGACGACCATACGAGGGGATTTCCATGCGGGTACTGGGCATTGATCCGGGTTTGCGCTCCACAGGCTGGGGGCTTGTGGATGTGCACGGCAGCAAACTGCGGCATGTGGCCAATGGTCAGTGCCAAACGCAGCCTGGACCCTTGGCCGGTCGCTTGCTGGCGCTGTTTGAGGGGTTGTCTGAGGTGATTGAGAACTACGCCCCCAGTCATGCGGCCGTGGAGCAAACTTTTGTGAACCGTGATGGGGCGGGGACGTTGAAATTGGGCCAGGCGCGTGGGATTGCCATGCTGGTGCCAGCGAAGTTTCGCCTCGAGGTTGGAGAATATGCCCCTAATGCGGTGAAAAAAGCGGTGGTGGGCGTGGGGCACGCGGACAAGCGGCAGGTCGAGCATATGGTGTCTTTGCAGCTACCGGGTGTGAAACTGGCCGGGCCTGATGCAACAGATGCGCTTGCGATTGCCATTTGTCACGCGCATCATATCCAAGCGGGCAGTCATTTTCAGGCCGCATTGCAAAGGGCGAGTGGATGATTGGGAAACTGTCAGGTCGGGTGGACTATAAAGCCAGCGATCATGTGATGTTAGATGTGCGCGGGGTGGGGTATATGGTCTATTGCTCCGACCGTACGCTGGCGGTTTTGCCGCCGGCAGGCGAGGCTGTTGCGCTCTACACGGATTTGTTGGTGCGCGAAGATCTCATGCAATTGTTTGGCTTTACCTCCCTGGTTGAGAAGGAATGGCACCGATTGCTGATGTCGGTGCAAGGGATTGGGGCGAAGGCCTCATTGGCGATTCTCGGGGCCTTGGGGCCTGATGGGGTGAGCCGATCCATCGCGATGGGAGACTGGACAGCTTTGAAGGCGGCAAAGGGTGTCGGACCGAAAACCGCGCAACGGGTGGTGATCGAGCTCAAAGACAAAGCGCCGACTGTCATGGCTATGACGGATGGGGCGGTGAAGATCCACCCGGATGATGTGCAGGAGGCCGCTGTGATCGAGAGCGCAAGTCCCGCCGTTCCCACAAAGCCCGCGCCAGCCGCGGCCCCCTCAGCGCAGGCCGATGCCCTGTCGGCTTTGAGCAATCTGGGGTATGCACCAGGAGAGGCGGCGGCGGTGGTGGCGCAGTTGAGCGGTGAAATGTCTGGGGCGGATTCCGCAAGCTTGATCCGTGCTGCGCTCAAAAAAATGGCGCCTAAGACATGAGCGCGGAGTGGGACAATAGCTCAGCCGAGCCGGATCCAACCCTGCGGCCGGAGCGGCTGGCGGAGGATGGCGACAAGGCGTTACGGCCCAAGGGTCTTAACGAGTTTATCGGGCAAGAGGCGGCGCGCGCCAATTTGAGTGTCTTTATTCAATCGGCAAGGCAGCGTGGGGAGGCCATGGACCATGCGCTTTTTCATGGCCCGCCCGGTCTTGGCAAAACCACTTTGGCGCAAATCATGGCGCGTGAATTGGGTGTGAATTTCCGCATGACCAGCGGGCCTGTTCTGGCCAAAGCTGGGGATTTGGCCGCGATCTTGACGAACCTCGAAGCGCGCGATGTCTTGTTTATTGATGAAATTCATCGCCTCAATCCTGTGGTGGAAGAGATTCTTTATCCGGCATTGGAGGATTTTGAACTGGACCTTGTCATTGGCGAGGGGCCTGCGGCGCGCACGGTGCGCATTGAGTTGCAGCCTTTCACGCTGGTCGGGGCCACAACTCGTTTGGGTCTGCTCACGACCCCCTTGCGTGACCGCTTTGGCATTCCGACGCGATTGGAATTTTACACCGATGGAGAGCTGCACCAGATTGTCACGCGCAATGCCAAACTGCTGGGCGTACCGGCGGATGATGCAGGCGCGCGGGAAATTGCGAAACGCGCGCGGGGCACGCCGCGCATCGCTGGGCGCTTGCTGCGCCGGGTTCTGGATTTCGCAGTTGTGGAAGGCGATGGGCGTATCACGCAAGCCATCGCCGATCATGCGCTGACGCGCCTGGGCGTGGATCATCTGGGGTTGGATGGCGCAGATCGGCGCTATTTGCGCTTGATTGCGGAGAATTACATTGGTGGCCCGGTGGGCATTGAGACCCTATCTGCCGCCCTGTCAGAGAGCCGTGATGCTTTGGAAGAGGTGATTGAGCCATATCTGTTGCAAAAAGGCTTGATACAGCGGACGCCCCGCGGCCGTATGCTGGCTCAAAAAGCTTGGACGCATCTGGGTATGGCGCCGCCGCAGCCGGCCGCGCAGGCGCAGCTGTTTGAATAGCCGCGCCGCGCTTGGCGGCCCCTAGCCAAACGCTTGATAGAGCGCTACGAGGGGCGCGCGTTTTGCGGTAATAGAAGGATTGGCCAGTGTTAACGGCAAGCGAGATTGAACGCATGTTCACCCGAACCGATGGCAGCTATGTCTTCGCCCGATGGGGCCGCCCGATTTGCCCTGTGGTTTTTGGTGTGCAGGACGAGACTTTGGTCATCATGAAATCGGCAATTGAGGCCGTTTGTATCGCCTCTGGACATTCTACCGATGAATTGGATCCGGAGTTGGGCAGCAATCTGATGATGTTCTTCTTTTCCGATTGGGAAGAATTGCGCGCTGTGCCTGATCTCGATCAGATGATCCCGCAACTGGACAGTGTTGTGAATCGGCTCGTTGCCGCGCAGGCCAATCAATATCGCGCCTTTCGCTTTGATGAGCAGGGCGCCATTCAGGCCTGTTTTGTCTTTCTGCGTGTCGATGAGGCCCTGCAACAATTGGGGGCCGATAGCCTGGCTCTGTCGCAGGCGGTGCAGGCGATGTTTCTTTGGTCGCAAGAGGCGTTTCAAAGCCGCTCGCCACTGGCCGTTCTGGACAATGGCACCACGGTGATGCGGCCTGAGGTGGCCGCTTTGCTGCGCGCGGGCTATGATCCGGTGATGCCTGTGCGGGCCGATGACGCCAGCCATGCGCTGCGATTGGCTGCGCGAATTGAGGGGGCTTTATGAGTCATAGATTCGAATTAACTGTCTATTACGAAGACACGGATATGGGCGGCATTGTCTATTATGCCAATTATTTAAAGTTCATCGAACGGGCGCGCTCGACCTGGGTGGCGCAATTGGGCGTGGATCAATTGGCGCTTCAGGCCTCCGGAATGGTCTTCGCCGTGCGCTCCATTCAAGCAGAGTATTTGGCCCCTGCAAGGCTGGGAGATCAGCTCGAGGTGGTGAGCCAGCGAAGGTCATCCACTCCGGCACGGTGGATCTTGCACCAGGAGGTGCAGCGCAGAGGGCAGGTGCTTTTTAGCGCCGAAGTGACGATTGTGGCCCTGACTGAGACGGGCAAGCCAACCCGTCTTCCGGCAGAACTTCGCCGAAATTCCAACGCTTAAAAACTATTGCTTCGAATGCTTGGCTTTTTGTAAGGTTTTTCGCTACACTCGCGCAAAACTCGGTCAAAGAGCCACAAACAGAGGCATTCACATGGAAGCAGCAATCGATTTTTCGATTTGGGCCCTATTTTCACGCGCGACACTGCCAGTACAGGCGGTGATTGTGTTGCTGATTGGCCTGTCAATTTGGTCTTGGACCATCGCGATTAACAAGCGCATTGCTTTGAACCTGGCGCGTCGGCGCTCGGCGAAGTTTGACAAGGCCTTTTGGTCTGGTGAACCGCTGGATGGGCTTTTTGACAAAATTGGTGCCGCGCCAAAAGGGGGCAGCGAGCTGATCTTTACGGCCGGTATGACCGAATGGCGGCGCTCGCATCGCAGCGATGGGGTGTTGATTGCCGGGGCACAATCGCGGATTGAACGCTCCATGGATGTGGCCTTGGCTAAGCAATCGAATGATCTGCAAAGTGGTTTGGCAATTTTGGCCTCTATCGGGTCGGTTGCGCCCTTCATTGGATTGTTTGGGACGGTCTGGGGCATCATGAATGCCTTTATTGAGATTGCAGCACAGCAAAATACCAATTTGGCGGTGGTGGCGCCGGGGATTGCGGAGGCGCTTTTGGCCACGGGACTTGGGCTTTTGGCCGCGATCCCGGCGGTGGTGTTTTACAACCATCTTAGCGTTGGCTGTGACCGCGTCATTGCCGGTTATGAGGCCTTTGCCGATGAGTTTTCAACCATCCTATCGCGCCAATTGGGGGGCTGAGGCTTGGCTATGAAGCTGGACATGGCGGAGGAGCGCTCTGGAGGCCGGCGCCGGCGCCGGCGCAGCCGGCCTGTGGCTGAAATTAACGTCACACCCTTTGTGGATGTGATGTTGGTTTTGCTGATCGTATTCATGGTGGCCGCGCCTTTGCTGACAGTCGGGGTGGATGTTGATTTGCCCAAAACTGCCGCCGGCGCTTTGCCAAGTGAAACGGAGGAGCCTTTGACCGTCACGCTCACCGCCGAGGGCGCCATTGTGATTCAGACGACCGAAACGCCAGAGACGGAATTCTTGACCCGTCTGCGCGGCATCGCCCAGGAACGCGCAGATGATAAGGTCTTCNTGCGGGCCGATGGCGCCATTCCCTATGCGCGGGTGATGCAGGTCATGGGGGCGATGAACGCTGCGGGCTTCGGCAATATCGGCTTGGTCACAGATTTGGGTGGTCCAACATTTGACGGCTCTGGCGGATAGGGTCCTATGTCGCCGGGCAGCTATATTTCCTTCGCCCTCCATCTCGGGTTTGTGGGCTGGCTGGTGCTTAACGGGGATTTTTCCCGTAAGCCCTCTGAGATGTCGGTTGCAGATGTGTCTGTTGTCTCATCAGAGGTGTTTGACGTTATGATTAATAACATCAGCCCGGAGATTTCCGCAGAGGTTCCAAGCGCTGAGGCTATCCCGGTCGAGGAGGCCGCCGAAGGGCCAAGCGCGCCAGAAGTGGATGCCGCCCCCGCGCAATTGGCGCAAAGCTTGAGCCAAATTTCATCAGGCGATGCTCTGCCTTCGCGACGGCCAGAACCTGTTGTGCCTGTGCAAGACGTGGTGATTTTGCCGCCTGTGGAGCTACAGACGCCTCTTTTGGATGACAGCGCGCAAACGCCATTGCAGACCAGCCTACCGCCGAAAGCCACGCCCGGCGCAAAGGATAGCGCCAGCCGCCATCAATGCGCCTGATATGGAGATGGATCTCGGCGCCCAGAGCCGTGAGGCCGCCGCTCCGCAAGAGGCTCCGGCGGAGGTCGCGCAGGAGCAGGAGGCGCAAGCCCCCGAGGCTGCGGCCCCGGAAATTGTCACAGAAGCGGAAAAACCCTCTGCGTCCCCCGAGGTCACGACCAATGCGCCAGAACGGTCGGTGCGTCCACGCAGCCGGCCGGCCCCGCGCGCCGTGCCAGCGCCTGCGCCAGAGACACCCGACCCCGAGCCGGAAGAGCCACAGATCGATCCGGTGACAGCTGCGTTGAATGCCGCATTGATGGCAGGCGACGCAGCCCCTGCGGGGCCAGAGGCCGCAGCGGCACCTTTGGCAGAACAATTCATTCGTGGTATGCAACTGGCAATTGCAGAGTGTTGGAACCTTGGTGCCTTGTCATCGGCGGCCTTGTCGACGATTGTGGTGGTGGAGATGGAGCTGACACGTGATGGAAAACCCGTGGCCAATAGCATCAAGATGCTTGGTTTTGAGGGGGGAGATGAGATCAGTGCAGAGCGGGCTTTTGAAACCGCACTGCGTGCGATACAAGGATGCGGCGCACAGGGATTTGAACTGCCGAAAGACCAATTTGCAACTTGGCGGCGTGTGGAATTAACATTTAACCCAGAGAAAATGAGAGTGCGATGAAGCGATTGATCTATTTTGGTGTTTTGGCGTTTGGCCTTTGGACAGGTGCGGGCATGGCGCAAAATGGACCTCTGCGTATTGAAATCACCGATGGGGTGATTGAGCCTCTGACCTTTGCGGTTCCGATGTTTGAAGCAGAAAATATTGAGGCGGTGACGATTGCCACAGAAATGTCGCGCATTGTGGCCACCGATTTATCCAGCAGTGGCCTGTTCCGCGAAGTGCCACCAAGCCGCTTTATCGCACAGCGCAGCAGCTTTGCCGAGCCCGTGCGCTATCCTGATTGGCGCGCCATCAATACGCAGGCCTTGGTCACCGCCGCGGTCAAAACCACCAGCTTTGGTCGGCTGACCGTCAAGTTCCGCATTTTCGATATTTATTCTGGAGTGCAGTTGGGCAGTGGCATGCAGCTCAGCGGAAGCACCAAAGCTGTGCGCCGCATGGCCCATAAGGTGGCCGATCAGGTCTATGCGCGGATCACCGGTGAGGGGCCCTATTTTGACAGTAAGATCGTCTTCGTTTCCGAGTCTGGTCCGAAAGACCAACGGCTCAAGCGTTTGGCCATCATGGATTATGACGGCGAAAATTTGCAGTTCTTGACCGGCAATGAGAATACCGTGCTCGCGCCGCGTGTCTCCAGTGATGGCAAGCAGGTGCTCTACACCAGCTGGGAGACGGGTTTTCCGCAGATCTATCAGCTCAACGTGCGCAGCGCCGCGCGCAAGCGGTTGCCGACACCGGATAATGGAATGGCCTTCTCACCGCGGTTTTCGCCCGATGCCAAACGCGTGGTTTATTCCTTTGAGCAGGGCGGCAATACCGATATTTATATGATGGAATTGTCCAGCGCACGTTCGGCACGGATGACGTCGAGCCCCTCCATTGATACGGCCCCAAGCTTTAGCCCCGATGGGCGCTCAATTGTTTTTGAAAGCGACCGCAGCGGCACGCAGCAACTCTATGTTATGTCAGTGGCGGGCGGCACGCCAAAGCGGATATCCTTTGGCAATGGGCGCTATGGTACGCCGGTCTGGAGCCCGCGTGGCGATTTGATCGCCTTTACCAAGCAAAGCAACGGGCGTTTTGGAATTGGTGTCATGCGCACCGATGGCAGTGAAGAACGGCTCTTATCGGCCTCTTTCTTGGATGAGGGGCCCAGCTGGTCGCCCAATGGGCGGGTGATTATGTTTACCCGCGAAACCCAAGGACCAAAGGGCGCGCCGAGCCTGTATTCGGTCGATATTTCTGGCAGGAACCTGCGCGCCTTGAACCTGCGCAGCCCTGCGTCTGATCCGTCTTGGGGCCCTGTTTTACCTTAGGCTAGGGGGCCTGATGATGCTATGTTTCTGTGAAAGGAGACCAACATGAGAACGATGTATCTGGCCCTCGCGGCTATGGTGACCCTCGCGGCCTGCTCCGATACCAATGGGGGATACAACACCGCAGGGCTCGATGGTGGGTCCGGTTGGAACGACAATGAAATCAGCTCTGAGGATTTGAATGATCCGACCTCTGTGGCTTATTTCCAAAATTCCGTCGGCGATACGGTGTTGTTTGATGTGGATGAATTCACATTGAACACCGCCTCCAAAGCCGCTTTGGATATCCAAGCGGAATGGCTTCTCGGCAACCCTGGCTATGTCATCATTCTCGAAGGCCATGCGGATGAGCGTGGCACGCGCGAATACAATCTCGCGCTGGGCTTCCGGCGGGCGCAGTCGGTGCAAGAATACCTCGTCGCGCGCGGGGTTTCGGGCCTGCGGCTCAAGACCCGCAGCTACGGCAAGGAGCGGCCTGTTGAAATTTGCAGCTCTGAGCGCTGCTATGAGAAAAACCGCCGGACAGTGACCATTTTGACCCAGAGCTTGAGCTGATGCATCTGGGCCGCGCATTGATTTTGATCGCGGGGCTATCTGGTCCCGCCTCTGCCGACAGTTTGGCAGATATGCGTCAAGATCTTGCCGGTCTTTTGTATGAAACCAAACGCCTGCGCCTGGAGTTGACCGCCGCGCAAAAGGGCGGCTTTACCAATGATGGGGCGCTGTTGGATCGCACGGCAGCCATTGAAAACGAATTGCAGCGCTTGACCGGCCAGACCGAAGAGCTGGCCTACCGCATTTCTGCGATTGTCCGGGATGCGACCCAGAGAATTGCCATGCTTGAGGCGCGCATCTGCGCCATGGAACCGGGCTGTGTGGTGACGCAATTGGGCGCCACGCTCCCCCTTGGATCTGATTCGGGCTCAGGCTTGGATCTGGTTCTGCCCGGTGAGATATTAACGATATCAGAGCAAGCAGAGTTTGATGCCGCCAATGACATGCTGCTGTCTGGCGACACCGGCAGTGCTGCACAAATGTTCGAAGAATTCGTTAAGGCCTTTCCCATTGGCCCGCTGACGCAGCGGGCGCATTTGCTGCTCGGACATGCCTATATGGACAGTGCCGAGTTTCGTCTGGCGGCGCGGGCCTATCTAGAGGCCTATTCTATGGATGAGTCCAATGAGGTCGCGCCCTCGGCACTCTATCACCTGGCTTTGTCGTTTCACCGCATGGGCAATGCGCAAGAGGGCTGTTTGACCCTCAGTGAAGTTCAATTTCGCTATGCGCAAACAGAGGTTGCAGACGATGCCAAGCTGGCCGAGGCCGAGCTGTCCTGCCCATGAGCCTCGAGCCGCCACAGGACATCCTATCGCATCTCGCTGAGGTCTTTGCGCCGCTGCCAAAAGACGCGGTGATTGGGGTCGCAGTGTCGGGTGGATCTGATTCTGTCGCGCTGCTTCTGGCCTTGCGTGCCGCCATGCCTCACGCGCATTTGTGCGCCGCCACGGTCGACCATGGGCTGCGGGCTGAAGCGAAAGAAGAAGCGCTTTGGGTCAACGCGCTTTGCGGCAAGCTGGGCGTCGCCCATACCACCCTAACGGTCAGCGATCTGCCCAAGGGCCCCAATCTTCAAGCCCGCGCCCGCAGCGCGCGTTATGAGGCTCTGGCGGCCTGGGGGCGGGATATGGCGTGCAGCTGTATTTGTTTGGGGCACAGTCAGACCGATGTGGCGGAAAACTTTCTGATCCGCTTGGCCCGCGGCTCTGGCGCGGATGGTCTTAGCGAGATGCGCGGGCGTTGGACAGATCGCGACATGGACTGGCAGCGCCCCTTGCTCGCGTTCTGCAGGGAGGATTTGCAGGGTTTCTTGCATGCGCAGGGGCAGGGCTGGTGCAATGATCCAAGCAACGAAGATCCGGCTTTCATGCGTGTGCGGATGCGTCAGGCGGCGCCNGANTTAGAGGCGCTTGGATTAACGGGCCCNAGGCTNGCCGCAACCGCCACACGCATGCGCNACGTTCAAGAGGCTCTCGAATTTTCGACGCGAGGGCTTTGGCCGCAGGTGGCGCAAATTGATGTCACCGATGTGCTTTTCGATCGGGTGGCCTTGAGCCGCTTGCCGCGCGAATATATCGAGCGCATGGTGTCGGCTGCCCTCAATTGGATCAGCGGTCAGCCCTATAGGCCCCGAAATTCTGCACTGCTTAGAGCGCTTGCGGCAAAAAAAACCGTGACCCTGCACGGATGTGTCCTAATACCGCAGTCCACTGTGCTGCGGATTTCTCGGGAATTTTCTGTGGTGGAAAGGCAGGTGGCGCAAGCTGGCGCGCCCTGGGATGGCCGGATCTCCATGGTGAATGCTGAAAAATCATATGAAATTCGGGCGCTTGGCCCCTCTGGCCTTGGGCAATGCCCGGGGTGGCGNGACAGCGGCCGCCCGCGTTTGGCNCTTTTGGCCAGCCCNTCTNTGTGGCAAGGGCAAAGGCTTTTGGCCGCACCAATGGCGCAATTTGGCCCAAAAGATATGCTTAAGGTGGTTTCACCGCCCTGGGAATGATAGTAACCCGTTGAATAAAGCGGTGTGATGTCTATCTTAGGTCAAAGCCCGACGCTATCTCGTGTCGACACATTGCGGTTCTAATAGGAGTTTCCCTTGGGTAATCTACGCAACCTCGCCTTTTGGTTTGTATTGTTCATCTTGCTTTTGATGCTGTTTCGTTTGTTCTCTGGGGATGCAAGCACAGCCTCGAGCCGCACCACAACCTATTCTGACTTTGTANAGGCGGTTGAAAATGGCCAGGTCAGCCGCGCCACGCTGGACGGCGAGACGGTCACTTACACTGGGCCNAATGGCACNGAATATGTCACAATCGTTCCAGGTGATGCGCAGATCAGCGATCTTTTGGTGTCTAAAGGCGTGAGCGTTGCGGCCACGTCACAAGAAACCTCAATGTTCCAATCGATCCTCTTGTCGCTCCTGCCGATCATGCTTCTCGTTGGNGTGTGGATCTATTTCATGAACCGGATGCAGGGCGGCGGTAAGGGCGGCGCTATGGGCTTTGGCAAGAGCCGCGCGAAGATGCTGACCGAAAAGCAAGGCAATGTCACCTTTGACGATGTGGCGGGTATTGACGAAGCCAAGGAAGAGCTGGAAGAAATNGTNGATTTTTTGAAGAATCCACAAAAATTTAGCCGCCTGGGCGGTAAAATTCCGAAAGGCGCATTGCTGGAAGGTGCCCCGGGCACGGGTAAGACCCTCCTGGCGCGGGCGATTGCGGGTGAGGCGGGCGTGCCCTTCTTCTCGATTTCCGGTTCGGATTTCGTTGAAATGTTTGTGGGCGTCGGTGCGAGCCGCGTGCGCGATATGTTTGAGCAGGCGAAAAAAAATGCGCCATGCATATTGTTTATCGATGAAATCGATGCGGTGGGCCGGGCGCGTGGTGCTGGCTACGGTGGTGGCAATGATGAGCGCGAGCAAACCCTCAACCAGCTTTTGGTTGAAATGGACGGTTTTGAAGCCAATGAGGGCATTATTATCGTGGCGGCGACAAACCGCAAAGATGTGCTTGATCCCGCGCTGCTGCGCCCGGGTCGTTTTGATCGGCAGGTGACCGTTCCAAGCCCGGATCTGAGAGGGCGTGAGAAAATCTTGGGCGTGCATGCGCGCAAATTGCCAACGGGCCCGGATGTGGACTTGCGGATCATTGCCCGGGGCACGCCTGGTTTCTCGGGTGCGGATTTGGCCAATTTGGTCAATGAATCGGCCCTGGCGGCCGCGCGTATTGGACGCCGGTTGGTGACAATGGAAGATTTTGAGAAAGCCAAGGATAAGATCCTTATGGGCGCAGAGCGGCGTTCCATGGTGCGCACCAAGGAGCAATTGGCGAAGACAGCCTACCATGAAGCAGGCCATGCTTTGGTTGGCTCGCTTTTGCCAAAATGCCAACCGGTTTACAAAGCCACAATCATTGCGCGTGGCGGCGCCGGCGGTATGGTGATGAGCCTGCCAGAAATGGATCGTCTCAACTTCCACCGTGATGAGTGCCACGATGAATTGGCGATGACCATGGCCGGCAAGGCGGCTGAGATCTTCAAATATGGTGAAGATCAGGTGTCGAATGGCCCGTCAGGCGATATTCAACAGGCCTCAAGTCTGGCGCGCGCCATGGTGATGCGCTGGGGCATGTCCGATAAAGTTGGCAATATTGACTATTCCGAAGCGGCGGAAGGGTATTCTGGCCGGACATCAGGCCTGTCAACCTCTGCGGCCACCAAGGAATTGATCGAAACTGAGGTGCGCAGCTTTGTGCAAAATGGTTATGACTTGGCCATGAAGACCATCGTTGACAATAAAGAGCGCTTTGAGAATCTGGCGCAGGGCCTTTTGGAATATGAAACCCTGACTGGGGCGGAAATCAAAAAGGTGATGGAGGGCGAGAGCCTTGACCGTGATGGCGATGAAGATGATAGCGCGACATCGGGCGGCACACCATCGGTGACGGCGGTTCCCAAAACCAAGCCGAAGCCGAGCAGCAGCAGTGGCGGCGGGATGGAACCCGAGCCCACGGCCTAGGGTCTTTGAGCCCCTGCCTTATACCAAAGGCGGGGGCTTTTTTGGGGAGGTGCGGCGATGCCTGCATTGGAAGCAACAGATGTTTACCTCACCATCACTTGGCTGGGCGTGGTCACGCATCGGCGCGAAATTGAAATCGAGACAGAGCCGCGCAAACGGTTGCAATTGGATTGGGATGGGGTTGTGGGGGCGGCGCATCGAGGCCGGACCCGCGCCTCAGACAGCCGTGTGTTGCAACAGCATCCGCGTGGCACGGACATCATCAATGTGCGGCAGCTGAGCATCGTTAGCCAGGAAGAAATAGACCAGATTGCGCGCGATATGGGGCTGGCGCAGTTCAATCCCCAATGGCTTGGGGCGACGATGGTGGTGTCGGGATGCCGAGATTTTTCCCATATCCCGCCGTCTTCACGGCTTCAGGCACAGCAAGGCACGACTTTGGTGGTGGATATGCAAAACCACCCTTGCCATCAGGTCGGCATGACCATTGAGCGGGATCTGCCCGGGCAAGGGAAGTCCTTTAAAGCCCATGCCAAGGGCAAGCGCGGCGTGACCGCCTGGGTCGAGCGACCTGGCGACTTGGCCTTGGGCGATGTGCTGCGCCTGCACTGCCCGGTGCAACGCGCCTGGCAGGCGGATGGGCAAGCCCGCCTTCTATAGGCCTCGCTGCCCGTTTTGGCCTAGGTGATCCAAAGAATAAGGTATGCGGCACCAATCAGCATAGCTATGTGCACAATGAAAATGAATCGCTGCAATGACGTCTCCAACATATATCCCACAATGTTAGCAAATAAGTTTCAAAGTTGAAGCAGGGGTTTCCAATGAACCCCATAGAGGTCAATCGGCTGCCGCACACGCGAGTGCAAATGTCGGATTTACTCTGCTACTTTGTCGCAGATGGCGGTACATGCAACGGTATACTTTGATCAAGCGGTCACATTGGAGACTTAAAGTGAGCTACAAATCGGATATTGAAATTGCACGCGGTGCTTCAAAAGCCCTAATTCAGGACATTGGCGCTAAGATTGGAATCGAGAGCAAAGACCTTCTGCCCTACGGCCATGATAAGGCCAAAGTGAGCCAGTCTTTCATCAATTCTGTTCAAGACCGTAAGAATGGCAAGTTGATCTTGGTCACTGCCATCAACCCAACGCCAGCGGGTGAAGGCAAGACCACGACCACTGTTGGTCTGGGCGATGGATTGAACCGCATCGGCAAGAAGGCAATGGTCTGTATTCGTGAAGCCTCTTTAGGCCCTAATTTTGGGATGAAGGGTGGCGCTGCCGGGGGCGGCTATGCGCAAATCGTGCCGATGGAAGATATGAACCTGCATTTCACAGGCGATTTTCACGCAATTACCTCGGCGCACAGTCTTTTGTCCGCGATGATCGACAACCATATCTATTGGGGCAATGAGCTCGACATCGACACACGCCGCGTGGTGTGGCGCCGGGTTGTTGATATGAATGACCGCGCGTTGCGGCAGATCACAACCTCTTTGGGCGGGGTGTCCAATGGCTTCCCTCGCGAAGCGGGTTTTGACATCACCGTTGCCTCGGAGGTTATGGCTATTCTCTGTTTGGCCAAAGATCTGACCGATTTGCAAAAACGCCTTGGCGATATGATCGTGGCCTATCGCCGCGACCGCAGCCCAGTTTTTGCACGCGATATTAAGGCAGATGGCGCGATGACCGTCTTGCTGAAAGATGCGATGCAGCCCAACCTGGTACAGACTTTGGAAAACAACCCGGCCTTTGTGCATGGTGGCCCATTTGCCAATATTGCCCACGGGTGTAACTCGGTGATCGCCACCACAACCGCGCTGAAACTCTGTGATTATGTGGTGACCGAGGCTGGATTTGGTGCCGACTTGGGCGCAGAGAAATTCCTCAACATCAAGTGCCGCAAAGCGGGACTGGCGCCCTCTGCTGTGGTGCTGGTGGCCACGGTTCGGGCGATGAAAATGAATGGCGGTGTCGCGAAGGCAGATCTTGGCGCAGAGAATGTTGACGCGGTGAAAGCCGGCTGCCCGAATTTGGGACGCCACATTGAAAACCTGAAGAGCTTTGGCGTGCCTGTGGTTGTCGCGATCAACCATTTTGTCACCGACACTGAGGCTGAAGTGCAAGCGGTGAAAGACTTTGTCGCCGGGCAGGGCTCTGAAGCGATCGTTTCGCAGCATTGGGAATTTGGCGGTAAGGGCGCTGAGGCTTTGGCNACACGTGTGGCGGAGATCGCCGATGCCGATATGGCCAATTTCGCGCCGATCTACGCAGATGAGATGCCCTTGGCAGAAAAGATCCAAACCATTTGCAAACGGATCTACCGCGCTGATGAGGCTTTGATGGATCAAAAGATTCGCAATCAGTTGAAGGATTGGGAAGCGCAGGGCTATGGGCATTTGCCCGTTTGTATGGCCAAGACGCAATACAGCTTCAGCACGGATCCCAATCTGCGCGGCGCGCCTGTGGGCCACTCTGTGCCGGTGCGCGAAGTGCGCTTGTCCGCTGGCGCTGGCTTTGTTGTGGCGGTCTGTGGTGAAATCATGACCATGCCGGGATTGCCGCGCAAACCGGCTGCCGAAACAATTATGCTCAATGATGCAGGCGAAATCGAAGGCCTGTTCTAAGAACAGCCCCCTCGCCTCTGGGCGGGGGGAGCCGTTTTCGGGTGTCTGACTTGAAGGCAGAAATCATGGGTTTGGGAGATGGAAGATGACTGCACAGTTGATTGATGGCAAGGCCTTTGCGGCGCAGGTGCGCGGGCAGGTGGCGGAACATGTGGCGCGCTTGAAGCAAGAGCATGGCATTGTGCCGGGTCTTGCGGTGGTTTTGGTGGGCGAAGATCCGGCCAGCCAAGTTTATGTGCGCTCCAAGGGCAAGCAGACGGTCGAAGTTGGTATGACCTCTTTTGAGCATAAGCTTGACGCCTCTGTCAGCGAAGAAGAGTTGATTGCAGTCATCGATCAGTTGAATGCCGATCCCGCGGTGCATGGAATTTTGGTGCAATTGCCTTTGCCCAAGCATTTAAACGAGGATTTGGTGATTGGCCGCATTGATCCGGCCAAGGATGTTGATGGGTTCCATATCTCAAACGTCGGCCTATTGGGTACAGGGCAAAAATCTATGGTGCCCTGCACACCCTTGGGGTGTTTGATGATGCTTCGGGATCATTTCGGCTCACTGTCAGGCTGTGAAGCTGTGGTGATCGGCCGCTCAAACATCGTTGGCAAGCCCATGGCGCAGCTCTTGCTGGGTGACAGCTGTACTGTGACAATTGCACATTCTCGCACTCGGGATCTGCCAGAGGTTGTTCGCCGGGCCGATATCGTGGTGGCGGCAGTGGGCCGTCCGGAAATGGTTCCAGGCGATTGGATCAAACCTGGTGCTGTGGTGATTGACGTGGGCATCAACCGGATTGCTGCGCCGGAAAAAGGCGCGGGCAAGATGAAATTGGTGGGGGATGTGGATTTTGCCAGCTGCGCCGAAGTCGC
>JGI26081J50195_1000295_pt1 | contig 21924 bp, 20 predicted proteins | sample SaaInl74LU_5_DNA_FD_50195 | JGI IMG/M metagenome (IMG submission 50195) | reverse complement strand
AATTCATTTAAAAACGCGGTAGCCTATAGACAAAACTTTACTTAACACAGTTTGATCCCACACGATTGGAACTACTTAAAAAGGTAAGTTATGGCTATGGAGAACACGAACATCGATGACCGCGTATTAGTCAATGCGTATATCAATGGTGATGAAAAAGCTTTCGAAGCTTTATTGACGCGTCATAAGGACAAAATGTATCGATTTATTTTCATGAAAGTGCGCGACTCAGCGTTGGCACAGGATATTTTTCAAGATGCGTTTATCAAAATTGTAAACACGCTGAAAGCTGGAAATTATAACGAAGAAGGTAAATTCTTGCCTTGGGCAATGCGTATCGCTCACAATCTTGTAATAGATTATTTCCGCAAGTCGAACAAAATGAAAATGATTTCAGAATCTAGTTCACAACGCGATGATTTTAATATTTTCCACACTTTGAGTCTTCAGGATGATAATGTAGAAGATGCTATAACCAAAGAAGAGCTCGAAAGTCAAATGGTAGATTTGATTGATTATTTGCCAGAAACGCAACGTGATATTCTGATAATGCGTATTTTTAAAGAGATGTCTTTTAAGGATATTGCTGAGCTAGAAGANATTAGTATCAATACGGCTCTTGGAAGAATGAGATACGCATTAATCAACATGAGAAAATTAATTGATGAAAACAATTTAGTTGTTCATCTCTAAAACTTTGAGAGTGGTTGTTGCTTATTGAGATGAGACACAATACTTTTGATGTAGTAGTAAGTATGAAATCCCGCCTGTCGCTGGCGGGATTTTTATTTGCTTAAATTCGCCATAAAAACCACGAATGAACAAGAAGAAAGAGCGTATTTTGGACATTTTATCGAAATCTTTCGACACAAACAATTCTGTAAACTTTGTCGTAAAGCAAGATAATCGTCGAAAACAACGAATTCGAAAATTGGTCAACTATTCGTTTAAAAGAACGTTAAATTTTGGAAAGGCTTTTGTTTCCGAAGACGACCGAGCCTGCATGCTAGTCGTGGATCCCAATTTAGAGAAAACTACTCTGTTGACTATTTGGTGGGATATTCAATTAGCTTTCTCCGTAGTAGGAATTAATCGCTTATTCAAAGTTTTGAAAAGAGAAAAAGCGGTTAAAAGTGAAAAACCATCGGAGCCTTATATTTACTTATGGTTTGTTGGAGTTGATCCACAGTTTCAAGGTCAGGGAAAGGGCGCAGAGTTGATTCAAAGCCTAATCTCGAACCAATGGAGGGCTGGCCGTTCTATATATTTGGAGACATCAAATGCTCGCAACTTTCCTTTTTACGAGAAACTTGGGTTTGAGTGCTTGGGTAAAGTGGACGATGCTGGCTACGAACTTCGACAATANATCTACCGAGATTATCAGCATTAATGGTTTGCAGCAGTGATCTCTAGTAGGTCATGTGACGCTCTTTTTTATCTTCGTATATATCTTTCAAACTTACTAGAATTGCGGTTTCTTCAACGTTGCCAAATTCAGCATTTACAGCCGTCCCAAAAGTTTTCATGGTAGGAGAGAGGTTCATGTAAATATTCACCAACGGCGGGATAAATTGACCGCGTTCTCTCNCGAAAGTATTGAGTTTTTTAAACCCTTCTTTAAAATCNAGTCCTTTGAGCATCGCGTCAAATTCAGCTCTATCATAATCTTGCTGCAATGGATGGTAGGGTTCCATCAATTTCTCATTGTCAGGGAAATAATAATGCATGAAATGAAGAAGAAAATCTCTCGCTTCTCTGTTGTAAGTCGGGTACATCGTTACTTTCCCAAAGAAATAGCTGATTTCTGGATGGTTTAACACGACGGCGCCAAGTCCATCCCAAATGTTGTCTAATGCAAAAAGTCCTTTACGAGGATTAACTGCTGGCTGAAAATCGGGTTGAACCCAACTTCTACCCAATTCAATAGTATTCGGAAGGTATTTCTCTAAAAATCTATCTGTAAATTTGAAATAGTGCGCCGTGGACAATTCAATAGAATCCTGAAGTGTGTGTATGATGTCCTTGCACAAGATATAGCGATAGCCGCCCACAATTTGCTCATCTTCTGGAGACCATACAATTAGCTGCTGATAACAGTTTTCCGAAGTGTCAAAATCGTCAAGGTCCAGCGGAAATCCTGTGCCGCCACCAGCTGCTCTAAACGAAACCTCTCTCAATCTTCCAATTTCCTGAATGACGTTTGGTGCATTGTGCACGTTCACGGTATAAATTTCGTTGTCGCCTTTTCGTGTTGTTCTTAAAAAACGTTCTTTCGAAAGTTCTTTTTTCAACAATTCTCGATCTATAGGTGCAATAATATTATCCATTCATCAATTCTTTACGAAGTCCGTAAACTATTTCTTTAATTTCTTGAGCTTGAATCGCGTCATCCTTCTCCTTNTCTAATGCAGAGGATGGAATCGGATTTCCCACGACAAACTGTAAATGTTTGTTGCGTTGCTTGAAGAGCTCATTAGCAAGATACAACATTTCAATATTTGTTTTGATTCCAACCATCTTGCGNAATCTCGACAGTCCATAAAAAAAGCGAGAAAGACTTCCGTCAATATAAATAGGAATTATGGTACGGTCGAACTCTTTCGCGTAGGTGACGAATGTTTTCTTCCAAACCAAATCTTGAACTTCCCCTTGACTTTTCCTGCTTACAAGTCCGGCCGGGAAAATACAAACTGCCTCATCAGATTGAAAAAGTTCGCTGATTTGTTCCCGAATACTCGTTTTATTTTTGCCATGTTTGTTCACTCCTACAAACATTCCACTCATATTTTCTAAGTTCATCAACAAATCATTCACGATAAACTTTAAATCATCTCGTTGTCCGCGCAATGCAGAAACCAATATCATCGCATCCATTCCGCCAAGCGGATGATTCATTGCCAAAACTATTTTTCCTTCCTTCGGTACNCGCTCTAAATGCTTCACAGAAATCGAAATGTTCATGTATTTCACAACCGCCTCGCACCAATCGGCATTTTGCAAGTGCTTGTGATCTTCAATAAATTCGTTGATTTCCTGNTGATGTAAAATATGTTTGAGGTAGCGAATCGCAAACTTCGGCAATCGTTTTAATGCCCGCGGATTTTTGCTGGCGATAAGATTCTCGATGTCGATGAACTGCTCTGATTTCATATAGAATGCGAATTTAATGGAATAATTAGCGTTAAGTCCACTCGGTAGATTGAATTATCCACAGCGTAACTTTAAAATTCGATGGTTTTTCACTGAAAATCAGCCATGCTATTTCGACTTTATTGTAGCTTTGTAACTCCAAATCAAATGAAGCAAACAAAATGATTGAATTATCGGATAGATTGCAGTCGATGGAAGAGTCCGCGACTATTGCTATGTCTCAAAAAAGCCGTGAGTTAAAAGCTCAAGGGAAAGACGTTATTTCTTTAAGTTTGGGCGAGCCTGATTTTCATACACCTGAATTTATCAAGGATGCCGCGAAGAAAGGGATGGATGAAAACTTCACGACGTACACTCCTGTTCCAGGTTACCTCGACTTAAGAGAAGCAATCTCACGAAAATTCAAACGCGATAATAATCTTGATTACGCACCAAATCAAATTGTTGTTTCCACTGGAGCGAAGCAATCTATCGCAAATGTTGTNATGAGTATTGTCAATCCTGGTGACGAAGTGATCGTACCTGCACCGTATTGGGTATCCTATATCGAGATTGTTAAGGTTGCAGAGGGAACTCCAGTAGCAGTTCGAGCTGGAATTGAAACGGATTTTAAAATTACCGCACAACAGTTAGAAAACGCGATTACACCAAAAACCAAAATGATGGTTTTTTCGACTCCTTGTAATCCAACAGGTTCTGTTTACAGTAAAGAAGAATTAAGAGCGCTTGCCGATGTCTTAGTGAAATATCCAAACATCGTTGTGATTTGTGATGAAATATACGAACATATCAATTTTGGAACGAAGCATGAGAGCTTAGCGCAATTCGAAGATGTTTACAACCAAGTGGTGACGGTTAATGGCGTTTCAAAAGCATGGGCAATGACTGGTTGGCGACTTGGTTATATTGGAGCCAATGTTGAAATTGCTTCCGCATGTTCTAAAATTCAAGGGCAATTTACTTCAGGAACTTCATCTATAACCCAGCGTGCCNCGATTGCAGCATTGGATGCGGATNCTGCTGTTTTATCTGAAATGGTGACTGCTTTTGCAAATCGTAGAACTTTGGTTTTAGATGCACTGAATCGGATTGAAGGCGTGAAAACGAACGTTCCTGGTGGTGCATTCTACGTTTTTCCAGATGTTTCGTACTTTTACGGTAAGTCATACAATGGAAAAACGATTACGGACTCCAATGATTTGAGTTTATACCTTTTGGACGAAGCACTTGTCGCTTTAGTTTGCGGAGATGCTTTTGGTGATCCAGATTGTATTCGTATTTCTTATGCCGCCTCGGAAGAAACGCTTTCTGAAGCTATGCGAAGAGTGAAAATTGCGCTCGAAAAGTTAAAATAATGGACGTACCATCGATATTCGAAAAGTTCTCCGAGAAAAGAGTGCTGGTTATTGGCGATGTGATGATTGATGCCTATGTAGAAGGTAAAGTCACGCGAATTAGTCCCGAAGCTCCAGTACCAATTGTCAATCTTTCCAACAGAAGTCAACGATTAGGTGGTGCAGCAAACGTTGCGCTTAACTTGATTTCATTGGGGGCAAAACCTATACTTACAAGTGTCGTAGGTGATGACAATGGTGGAGATACGCTTGTTCGGTTGATGGGGGATACTGGAATGGACTTGTCAGGGATTGAGAGAAGTAAATCACGAAAAACGACGGTAAAAACAAGAGTTATTGGAAATTCGCAGCAATTGTTGCGAATTGATGATGAAGTCGTTTCCCCATTGACACAAAGTGAAGAGGATGTACTCTTGAACAATGTCCGTGATCATATTAAAGAAGTTGACGCGATAATATTTGAGGATTACAACAAAGGAATTCTCACACCAATCGTCATTCGAGCAATTATAGAGTTGGCAAATGAAAACAATGTCATCACAACTGTAGATCCCAAAAAGGAAAACTTCTTCGAATACCAAAATGTCACGCTGTTCAAGCCAAATTTAAAAGAGTTAAAAGAAGGATTGAATGTGGATTTTGACTTGAAACCACACGACAAGGATTTCGAGAAGTCTATTGCGGAATTGGAATCGCGTTTATCCAATAAAATAAGTTTTGTCACGCTTTCTGAGCATGGCGTTTTTATCAAAGACAGCAGTCAAAAACATTACATCCCCGCACACATTCGGAACATTTCTGATGTCAGCGGAGCAGGTGATACAGTGATCTCAGTTGCAACACTTTGCCTAGCAATAGGAATGCCAATTCGAGACGCTGCCGCATGGGCAAACTTAGCCGGAGGGTTGGTTTGTGAAAAGAGTGGAGTGGTACCCATCGACAAAGCGCATTTGAGAGCTGAAGTAGAGAAATTAACGAAAGGATGAGTATTCGAGACATAAGAGAACGGATTAACCTTTTAATCTACGATTCGAAACCGGGGGTTTTAAGAACGCTTTCTTTTTTAAACGTTCTCGTCTCTTTCACGGCAATCTGCGTGTTGATTTACAACTACGGATTTAAAATAACTCCAGAAACCGAGGCAGTCTGTTTTAGCATTATTCAAGCAAGTTTTGGTTTTTATATCGCACGTTTTTTAATCAAGCTTATTTACGATTGGAGTCCCGGTAAGTTTATAAGGGACAACTGGTTTGAAGCCGCCATCATTGGACTTTTACTCGTTGAAGGGATCGCATATAATATCTTCGGCGGAATGATCTTAGAACCTGTCTTTAGTTCCATCGGATTCAATGAATTTGGGACATTTTCTACGATTTTCGTTCAGCTCTACATCTTCGTAATAATTCTTAACAACCTATTCAAACAAAGGAATTTCAAACCGTGGATGAAAATACATCCTGGTTGGTTATTTACGATTTCCATTTCTTTAATGACACTTATCGGCGGCTTACTACTCATGCTTCCGGAAATGTCCACAATGAAAGGTGGTTTGCCATTTACGGACTCACTCTTCTTGTCCATGTCTTCCGTTAGTGTTACGGGATTGTCTACAATAGATTTAGCCGAAACGCTCACATTCAAAGGGCAGATGATCGTGTTGATTCTCATAAAGCTGGGAGGTCTGAATACCATCGCTTTTGGTGCATTAATGCTTGTTGTTGCTAAGTTTGGTGTGGGAATTAAGTACCACGAAGTGATTGAAGATTTTGTCAATCGCGACTCCATTCTTAAGGCAAAGTCCATGCTTGCTAAAATTGTAATTTGGGCATCAGCTTTCGAAATTATTGGAATTGCTTTGTTATTTGTTGGTTTTGGAAATGAAGGTGTTTTTGCCGACACTGGTGAACGTTTTTTTCAGTCTGTTTTCCATGGAGTTTCAGGGTTTAATAACGCGGGACTCTCTATCTTAGAAGGCGGGCTAATGCATCCTGACGTCATCAATAATACGTTTGTTCACACCGTAATTTTCGTCTTGTTCTTCCTCGGTGGCTTCGGAATGATCTACGTCTTCGATATTTTTGAAATCAGTCGTTTGCGCGAAAGAATGCGGAAACCTTGGAAATCCTTTGAATTCGGAACGAAGATTTCGTTGTACTTCACACTGGGTTTACTTTTTATTGGTGCGATTGTCTTTTTGGTGGCAGAATGGGATCACAGTTTAGCCGGTAAAGGACCGTTCGATACAGTAATGACGGCCCTGTTCGAATCAATGACGACAAGAAATGCTGGTTTTAGCGTTGTAGATACCGCCGCATTGAGCGTTCCAGTATTGATAATCTTCTTGTTTTTAATGTTCATTGGGGCGTCATCAGGATCAGCAGGCGGTGGTATTCGAACTTCAACATTCGCGATTATGTTTGCCTCTGTACTCTCTACGATTAAAGGGAAAAAACATACAGAACTTTTTAAGCGAACCATTTCCAATGACTTGGTTTTGAAGGCGTATGCCATTTTCTTGTTCTTTGTTATTGGGAACATTATTGGCCCCTTTGTTCTAGCGATTTCCGAGGCAGACTTGTTGGCTTCAGGCAAATATGACTTCATGGACCTTGTTTTTGAACACGTTTCGGCAGCAAGTACAGTAGGATTATCGACAGGAATTACTGCAGAATTAAGTACAGTTGGTAAATTTGTATTAATTGTAGCTATGTTTATTGGTCGTGTTGGAACTTTAACATTGGCATATTTAGTTGGTAAGCGGGTGATTAGTAAGAATTATAAATATCCGAACGGCCATACGATGGTAGGATAAAGTGCAGATAGATATGAAAGAGGAAAAGAAAGTAGTAAAGCCGTACAATGAATCGAATACTTCTAAAAAGGAGGAAGTAGCAACCATGTTCAATAATATTTCGAAGCGATATGATTTTTTAAATCACTTTTTATCGCTCGGAATTGATAAGATGTGGAGGAAGAAAGCAATCAAACAACTAGAAGAGATTCAACCGAAATCCATTTTAGACATCGCTACTGGGACGGGTGATTTTGCTATTGCAGCATTAAAATTGAACCCAAATGAAGTGATCGGAGTGGATATTTCTCAAGGAATGTTGGATGTTGGAATTGAAAAAATGAAACGTAAGGGCTACGATGACGTTATATCAATGAAGTTAGGAGATTCGGAAAAACTTCCGTTCGATGAAAATCGTTTTGATGCGTTAACAGTAGGATTCGGCGTTAGAAATTACGAGAACCTTGAGAAAGGACTTGAAGATATGCTTCGAGTGCTAAAACCTGGTGGGAAAGCTGTGATTTTAGAATTTTCAAAACCAAAGAAATTCCCAGTGAAACAAACGTTTGGATTTTATTCAAAACGTGTGATCCCATTCTTAGGGAAAACAATTTCAAAGGACAAAAGAGCCTACGAATATTTACCCGAATCAGTGGAAGCATTTCCAGAAGGACAGGATTTCATGGACATTATGTCTAAAATTGGGTATCAAAATGTAAAAAGCAATCTTGTCAGTGGAGGAATCGCAACGATTTACTCTGGAGTCAAAGCATAATATGCGAAACAAACAATATCCATATCGTCCATTCGTTCATACATCAATGAGAATTATTGTCATATGTATTTTGGTGTCCTTCAATAGTTGGGCGCAACGTCAAAAACCTGAAAATTATCGTCGTTTCGATGAAAAGTTACTCCATTTTGGTTTTATGCTTGGTGGAAACTCATCTGATTACACCGTTTTTCAGGAACTCAATACGTTTGAAAAGTATGGTCTAAAATCTTTGACGCACCAATCAGCACCTGGTGGACAGTTGGGAATTGTAACAACAATGAAATTAGGGACGCCTGTAGTTAGACTTCGGTTCATCCCTACATTGTCTTTTCAAGAACGGGTTTTAACGTACAATTTTTACGTGAATGACACGACAGATTTTATAAATACGGAACGCGTCAGTTCAACCAATTTAGATTTCCCACTGATGTTGCAGTTCAGAACTCTACGTGTGAATAATTTTGCATCTTATTTCTTGCTTGGTGGACAGTACACGCTTGATTTGCAGTCCCAGCAGAATGCAAGCCAGAGTTTTACAGATCCATTTATCAAGCAAAAACGAAACGATTGGCATGGTCAGCTCGGTGTTGGCGTCGAGTTTTTTGCACCGTATTTCAAGTTTGGAATGGAAGTGAAGTATTCCCATAGTTTTCAAAACTCTTTTATCAAGGATAACGCCGTAATTGCAGACCCAATAAGCCGACTTTACAATAAAGTTTGGTGGTTCTCGCTCATTTTTGAAGGGTAATGGCGCTTCAAACAATTCAAATTCAGTTAACACCGGAACAAGCCGAAGACGAAAGTTTCATTCGAAACAGCTTGGCCAAAGAATTGAATGTTTATCCTGATGAATTTCAATTTCGTTGGAGAAAACGTTCTATTGATGCGCGAAAATCAAACATTAAAGTCAACGGTTCTTTTGAAGTGATTCCCAATAATGAGGACTTTCCAGAATTGGATTCATTTCATCCAAAAAATGTACAAAATGCGCCTCGCGTAGGGATAATTGGCGCTGGTCCTGCTGGATTGTTTGCAGCACTTCAGGCTTTAGAACTCGGGTTGTGTCCTGTGATTTTCGAGCGAGGAAAAGATGTTCGTTCCAGAAGACGCGATTTGGCAGAGCTGAACAAAAAAGGAGTAGTCAATCCAGAGTCCAACTATTGTTTTGGAGAGGGAGGAGCAGGAACTTATTCAGACGGAAAGCTCTATACAAGATCGAAGAAACGCGGTGACGTTAAAAAATCGTTGGAATGGTTCGTGGAATTTGGTGCAAGTCGCGATATTTTAGTGGATGCGCACCCGCACATTGGAACGAATAAATTACCACAAATTATTGTCGCGATGCGCGATGCAATTACAGAGTTCGGTGGTGAAATACATTTCGACAGTAAAATCACGGATATTTTCAGTGAAAATGGCGCCGTTTCTGGGCTGGAAGTTAATGGGGAGGTTCGCTTCGGTTTCAATCATTTAATTGTTGCTACAGGGCATTCTGCTAGAGATATGTACGAATTGTTCCATCAAAAGAAGTGGGCATTGAGTGCAAAGCCTTTCGCTTTAGGAGTTCGAATCGAGCATTCTCAAGATTTAATTGATAAAATTCAATACCATGGAAAGCCGAGTGGTGATTTTCTTCCTCCAGCGAGTTATTCGCTTGTAGCTCAAGTGGAGGATCGCGGCGTTTATTCATTTTGCATGTGTCCAGGTGGAATTGTCGCTCCCTGTGCCACATCCCAAGAGGAGGTTGTTACCAATGGCTGGTCGCCGTCGAAACGTAACAATCCTTATTCTAACTCAGGAATAGTTGTAGCGATACACCCCGAAGATTTTGAAGGTTGGGAATCGAACCCATTTGTCTGTTTGGATTTTCAAAAATCGGTAGAACGCGCTTGCTGGGAAGCAGGAGGGAAAACGCAAAAAGTTCCAGCGCAACGAATGGTCGATTTTGTAGAGGGAAGAGTTTCGAAGGATTTGCCAAAAACATCGTACCAGCCTGGTCTTGTGTCTGTTGACTTGAATACCGTTTTGCCATCAATGGTGGCACGCCGATTACAGAAAGCCTTTAAGGAATTCGGGTCAAAAATGAAAGGGTATTTGACCAATGAAGCAGTATTGCATGCGCCTGAATCGAGAACTTCCTCTCCTGTACAAATCCCAAGAAATGTAGACTTACAGCATCCAGATGTTAAAGGGCTTTATCCTTGTGCGGAAGGTGCAGGATATGCTGGGGGAATCATTTCTGCAGCGATTGACGGAATGAAATGCGTTCAGAAAATTGCGGAGGAACTCTAAGAACTGATANTTCGAGTCTGACTAATTTTTAATACTGCACATTATCTAATTCTTAAGTTAAATGTGGATGGAAAAGCTATTTTGGATNATTTAAAGTTCAATCTCGACATTAAAATCCCAGCTGCGACAGCTACATTTAGTGATTCGGCACCGCCTTTTCCGGGGATATGGATAGGGTCGGTAATTTCTTCCTGAATGGATTCTGAAACTCCATTACCTTCATTGCCCATGACCAAAATTCCATTCGATGCCAGCGCGATGTCAACCATTGATTTACCCTCCATCAAAGCTCCATAAATAGGTCGATCCGTTTGTGATAGGTATGTTTTTAAATCCAAGTATTGACAAGAAACCCGAAATAATGATCCCATACTGGATTGAATTACCTTGGGATTAAAAACGTCCACGGTTTCTTTGGAACAGAGGATGGTTGTTACACCAAACCAGTCGGCGGTACGTATTATCGTCCCTAAATTCCCTGGGTCTTGAATTCCGTCAATAGCCAACATAAACCCATTTTGATCTGGTTTTATTTTCGGCATTTTCACCACAACGAGAAGAGAACTGGCTGTTTTTAAGGTAGTTATTTCTTTCATCGAAGCGTTCTCTGCAAAATAAATCGCTCCGTTAAATTCGAAGTTTTTATCAGTAGCGACAACGCACTCAATATACTTTGGGAATTGATCGATGATTTCTTGCACCATTTTTGCACCTTCCACAACGAATAACTGTTCAGCATCACGATTTTTTTTCAATCGGAGTGAGCGGATCCATTTTATCTTGTTCTTAGAAATGACTTCCATGAATGCTTTTATTAAATTTGCTCGAATTCATTATTAGTGAAGCAGATCAAACTTACATATATTCTTTCGATTCTCGTTATTGCGCTGTTCGGTTGCAACCAAACAAAGTATGTTCCTGACGGAAAGTATTTGATCAAGAAAAATAAGTTTGTTCCTAAGATCAAGAAGCTCGATGAAGGCGATATTGAATCCATTTTAAGACAGCCAGCAAATTATAAACGATTGGGAATCAAATGGAAATTGATGGCATTCAATTCCATAGATTCAGCGAAAGTGGCGACAAAAAGGGCTCGATTGGATAAGGAAATTCGTGAGGCGAATCAGGAAAGATTGGCAAAGCAGGAACGTATCAATCAAAAACGAATTGAACGCGCCAGAGAAAAAGGCAAATCGACGTACAAGCACAAATCCATTGATTTAAAAGACACTACAAATCCGAGGAAATTTTTTAGGGAATGGTATAAGTATAAAATTGGGCAGCCTCCAGTAATTTTTGATAGCGCCTCATTCACCAAAACCATCGAACAGTTAAATGCCTATCTTAAACAAAAGGGCTACTATTATGGCTCGGCGGAAGGTCTTGTGACTTATAAAGACAATCAAAAATGTATCGTTACGTATTCAATCACTCCGGGACAGCAGTACACGATTAGAAGTACAGAGATCATTTGCAAAAATGATGAGGTAAAGAAGGCGTATCAAGAATACGTTGCGACCCGCCACGACCCACCGTTGATCGGCGAGCCATTTGATATTGAGATGCTAGATAGCTATCGTTATCGAGTCGCGAAGTTTATGCGAGATTCATCTTTTTATGGCTTTAGCACGAATCATATAACCTATGAGGCAGACACAGTTAAATTAAGCATGGCTGTGGATTTAAAAATCATTTTTGGAGATCGTACGGTTCGCGTAAATCCAGCTTCGGATTCCTTGGTTTCAATGAAGCATCAGAAATTTTCGATAGGTGACGTCTTTTTTCATATTTCTGACACCCTTGATTACGCAGGGAATTTCAGAGGAATGATGGATTCTCTCGGGCTCTCGTTGTATAATGGACCTTTCTTTAACACTGTGGATACACTCCAGTATTCACGCGGAAGAAATGAAAGAGAAGGTGATAGCCGTGATGCCGTCTTTTATTTCAATGGAGATTTATTCGTGAAGCCACGTGTACTGGAAATGCAGAACTTTATGGAAAAAGGATCTCCGTATTCAGAAAAAAATGCGGAAGCTTCCTACAATGCTCTGCTGCGAATGAATTTGTTCAAAGCAGTGAAAACAGAAATGGTGGAAGTACCTGAAACGAAAGAGGTTGATGTCCACTATTATCTGGCCCCAAAAAAACGACANAGTTATTCTTTTCAACCACGCGCTACAAACAANAATGGATATCTGGGAGTCTCGGCATCTATTAGTTATACCAATCGAAATTTAATGCGTGGCGGTCAGCAATTAACGCTTTCTGTTTCTGGCGGTTTTGAGTCTCAACCGGCTGTATTGGATCAAACTTTAGATGGACAAACGATTGAATCGTCGGGTAGAAGTTTCAATACGTTCGAAATTGGTCCGAGTTTAAAACTAACGCTCCCGGGCTTATTTCCGTTAAGAACCAGTCAGATTTCTAAGAAAAGACGACCACAAACAGTCGTTTCAGCGGCGTATAATTATCAGAATCGAGAAGATTTCGAACGGGGTTCTTTTCAGCTCAACTATCAGTGGAAATTTATCGTTACGAAGACATCCATTTTCGAAGTGGGCTTGCCAGGAGCCTCTGTAGTTAAGTTTGTTAACATCGATAAGTCGGATGATTTTGAGCAGCGTTTAAATGATTTGGGTGATTTGTTCTTAATCAATGCATACAGCAATCAATTCGTCTGGCAAGATTGGAGAGTGCGGTACGAGTACAACATCAAAGAGAAAGCGAATCGAAAAGGAAATTCTCAGCTCTACTTTAGCTCCATTTTTGATCCCGCTGGAAATATGTTAAGCGTGTTTCAACGCTTTCAAGATACGACGACAAATGGTCAATATGCCATTAATGGTGTTGGATATTCACAGTTTATGCGATTAGACAATCAATTGATCTTTTCAAAGCCACTTGGTAAAGAAAGAAGTATCAACTTGAAAATGGATTTAGGAGGAGGATTGCCGTACGGAAATACAACGACTTCACTTCCTTATGATTATTCATTCTTTGCTGGGGGGGCCAATGATAACAGAGGTTGGAGGGCACGAACTTTGGGTCCAGGAGGTTATAAATATTATTTGGATACTTTACGAACAGCGACGCAAATTGGAGATGTTCGCATTGGAGGCTTTGCCGAATTCCGTTTTGCGATTAACTCATTTTTTAAAGGTGCCGTATTTATGGATGCGGGTAATATCTGGACAGTGAGCAATGACCCGAATAGACCAGGTGGACAGTTGACTTCTGATTGGTGGAGACAAATAGCTGTGTCGACTGGATTCGGCTTGCGTATGGATTTGGATTACTTCATTATCCGAGTTGATATTGGAATTCCTATTAGAAATCCCGCATTACCTAATAATGAGAACTGGATATTTCAGAAGAAGGATGCGTTTAAGCAGGAAGCGATCGATACGTTTGGACCGAATGATTACTCCATTTTTGTTCCTTTACTTTACATACCAAGTTTACACTTTGGTATTGGATATCCTTTTTAAAGAAAGCTGTATCTCAAAAAAGAGCTTAATTCCGTCCATGCNATTTTTACAGGTGATTTGCATGCGCCTTCCATTGGATGAATCTCCAAACCGTCCTTGTACAACCTAAAAGTGATCTCTTCCCAACTTAAATCCGATTCCATGGCACCAAATTCAGCTTTACACGGTGTGTCGGCTGATTTCCTGATTTTTTTATTGATGAATGAAAGCACTTCTTCTTTTTTATTGGACTCAAATAAGTCGGAATAGGAAACAATTTGTCCCGTTTCGAGACTGAAAAATAAATATCTGTGTTCCGTTTCGGCAAAATCCATACAATTACAAACCAGATGAAGTTCAATGTGATTTCCTTTTTGAAAATAACCATAATCACCAATACAGAAGTCACTTTGCTCAGCATCAGTGAGGTTTCTTTCGAGTGCTGCATTGATTGAATCTGCAATTACTGGATTGGTACTCATGTGAGCAACAGGAACACGCATTCCATTATCGAAAGTCTTGTCTGTGAACTTAATTTGTCCAAATAACGTGTAAGAACTTAAAAGAACTAAAGCAATTGTAAGTGATTTCATAACTAATAGTTTTGCCTAACTTACTAAAAGTCAAACATTTAGTTACATCTTATTTAATTGCTCCTCTATCGTTAAGTTTCTATCGTTAAGTTCGCAAATCGCAGTAAAACTGTCTTCGATCCGTGCTTAGGAAAGAAAATCGTTGCTTTTTTATCGGCACCAGTTCCATCTAATTTGATCACCTTTCCTTTTCCAAATCGTTCGTGTTCAACATTGAATCCAACCTTTAGATCCAATTCGCTGCCACTTTTTGGTGCTGATGGAGTTGCTTTGGAGACTGGCTTTAAAGATTTCGAGGCAAATCCTTTGTTCAATCCTCCTAAACCTCCCATACCTGCAGGATTTTCAAATGCACTTGTTCGACCTCCACTTAGAGAAACACCGCGTCCTCTTTCTGGCGTTTCAAAATGCAAATATTCAGGTGCAATTTCCTCGATAAAGCGACTCGGTTCTGATGTGATTAAATTTCCCCACTGAAATCTGGATTTTGCATAAGATAATGTGCAAGTTTCTTTTGCTCGCGTCACAGCGACGTAGAAAAGCCTTCGTTCTTCTTCCAATTCCGTTCTGGAATTAAGTGCCATTTGCGATGGGAATAAATTCTCTTCCAAGCCAACTAAATAAACATGTGGAAATTCCAGTCCTTTACTCGAGTGTATCGTCATTAAAGTTACGTGATTTCGATCGTTATTCTTGTCTTCGTCAGCATCGGTCAATAACGCAACGTCCAGCATGAATTCTGACAAGGCCTTGGATTCACCTTCCTCTCGAGAAATTGTAAATTCCTTGATTCCGCTTAGCAATTCCTCGACGTTTTGATAGCGTTCCACTTCTTCTGGTCCCTTGTCTTTGTCTGATCGCATTTCTTTTAAAATCCCCGACATTTTCGCAATTTCTTGCGCCAATGTGTAAGCGTCCAATTTATCGAGTTGTGCACTGAAACTTTTAATCATCGTCACAAAATCAATGATGCGGTTTCGTGTTCCAGTATTGATCTTTACTGGGTATTGCTGAAAATTATTGATTACATCCCATGGAGATANACCGAAATCGTTNGCTGCAATTTGAACCGCTTGAAAGCTAGTAAGTCCAATTCCTCGTTTGGGATAATTAATCACACGCTTTAATGCTTCCGTATCTTGTGGATTTGCCGTCAGTCGGAAATAAGCGAGTAAATCTTTTATTTCTTTCCTTTGATAAAAAGACAGACCACCATAAATTTTGTATGGGATATTCAATTTACGCAAGGATTCCTCAAAAGAACGAGATTGTCTATTTGTTCGATATAAAATCGCGAAATCATTGTATGTCAGGCCGGCTCCTTTGCTTTTATCAAAAATTTTATTGGTGATTATTTTTCCCTCTTCATTGTCCGTAAGTGTCCTAACGACATTTAATTTCTGTCCATCTGTATTATCCGTCCAAACGTTNTTTTTAATTTGATCCTGATTTCTAGCGATAACACTATTCGCTGCCTCAACAATATTCTTNGTGCTTCTATAATTTTGTTCCAGTTTGAAGAGTTTGAAGTCTGGATAATCCTTTTTAAAGTTGAGTATGTTTTGAATATTTGCTCCTCGGAATGAGTAGATACTCTGAGCATCATCTCCAACCACACAAATATTCTCATAAACGGCAGCAAGCTTTTTCACGATGAGGTATTGCGNATAGTTGGTATCCTGGTACTCATCTACCAAAATGTATTTAAACTTGTGTTGATAATGCGTTAGTACGTCTGGAAAGTCTCGAAGAAGCACATTTGTATTGTACAACAGGTCGTCGAAATCCATCGCGCCAGCATTAAAACAGCGTTGTACATACGTTTTATAAATACGCGCCATTTCGGTGCGCTTGGCTAATTTATCCTCCGCTTGAATATCTGGGTTTTGTGCATAGGCTTCAGCAGAAATTAAATTNTTTTTCGCGGATGAGATTCGTCCCAATACGTTTCCTGGTTTNTAAGCTTTGTCATCTAAATTGAACTGTTTAATAATCTCCTTAAGCAGACTTTTAGAATCCTGTGTATCGTAGATTGTGAAATTACTAGGGTATCCCAAACGGTCTGCGTTGTAACGCAGAATTCGAGAAAACACGGAGTGAAACGTACCCATCGTAATGTTTTTAGCCTCGCTTCCTCCGACAATACTTCCAATTCGTTCCGTCATTTCCTTGGCTGCCTTGTTGGTAAATGTCAGCGCCATGATATTGAACGGATCTACTTTTTGCTCCATCATATAAGCAATACGAAAAGTGAGTACACGCGTTTTACCAGAACCCGCTCCGGCAATCACCATCGTTGGTCCCTCAATATTTTTTACAGCCTCAAGCTGACTACTATTTAGTTCGTCCAAGTAACTCATTCAGATCAATTTTAAAGGCATAAGGAGGTTGAGATGCCAGCTCAAACAAAGTTAGAAATAAAGAATTAGCCAATGATTCGATCTTTGGAATCTTTTGAACGGAAATTCGAAAAAAAATAATCATCAGTAAAGGAATCAAATGGAAAATGAAGTTCGATATTCTTATCAAATAAAGGCTACAGATTCTTCCAATAAATCGTTAACTTTGTCAGCTGAAAAGAAATTTAATAGTTGAGAATGAGTCACGGAATTAAGCCCGGAGTGGCAACTGGAGATGAAGTACAAAAAATCTTTGCTTATGCAAAAGAGAAAGGATTTGCACTTCCCGCTGTAAATGTTACAAATACGAGCACGGTGAATGCTGTTATGGAAGCAGCTTCAATGATGAATTCACCTGTGATTATTCAATTTTCAAATGGTGGAGCTCAGTTTTACGCCGGAAAAGGTCTCGTGAATGATAATTATGAAGCAAGTGTCGCTGGAGCAATTTCTGGTGCTAGACACGTGCATGCGCTAGCAGAATTATATGGTGCGACAGTTATTTTACATACAGATCATGCTGCGCGTAATTTGTTGCCTTGGATCGACGGTTTACTTGATGCGAGTGAAGCATTTCATAAAGAAACAGGTAAATCATTGTTTAGTTCTCACATGATCGATCTTTCCGAAGAGCCAATTGAAGAAAACATTGCAACGTGTAAGGAGTACTTGACTCGAATGCATAAGATTGGAATGACATTGGAAATCGAACTTGGAATCACCGGTGGAGAAGAAGATGGCGTTGATAATTCAGATGTTGATTCTTCAAAATTGTACACCCAACCGGAAGAAGTAGCTTACGCTTATGAAGAATTAAGCAAGATTAGCCACCGGTTCACAATTGCCGCGTCTTTCGGAAATGTTCACGGGGTATACAAACCTGGAAACGTTGTGCTGACTCCAAAGATTTTATTGAATTCTCAGAATTTTATCCAAGAAAAATACAATACTGGACATAACCCAGTGGATTTTGTTTTCCACGGAGGGTCGGGGTCCACGTTAGAAGAAATTCGTGAAGCAATAGGTTATGGAGTTATCAAAATGAACATTGATACCGACTTGCAATTTGCCTTTACCGAAGGAACGCGAGATTATATTGTCAATAATGTTGAGTATCTTAAAACTCAGATCGGAAATCCAGATGGAGAGGACCAACCAAATAAAAAGTATTACGATCCAAGAAAATGGATTCGTGATGGTGAGTTNACGTTTATCAAACGTTTGGAGCGTTCTTTCAGTGATTTGAACAACGTTAACACGTTGGCGGAGTAGAAACGAAATTATAAAATTGTGGATGGTCAATTGCACCGTTCAAAATGAAAACGAATATGGGTTGGTTTAAAAGAGAAAAAGAAGGGATTACAACTTCAACGAGAGAGAAGCGTGAAACACCTGAAGGATTGTGGGAGAAATGTTCCAATTGTAAAACGATTTTTTCACATGATGACCTCGAAATGAACGCGTATGTTTGCAATCGTTGTAATCACCACGAAAGAATTGGGTCTGAAGAGTATTTCCAATTGTTGTTTGACGATGGAAAGTACACAGAGTTAGATGCAAAATTGGTAGCAGGAGATCCATTGAAATTCGAAGACACAAAAAAATATACGGACCGAATCAAGNACACGCAAGCCAAAACAGGTTTGAAGGATGCGATTCGAACAGCGAAAGGAAAGCTCGATGGTGAAATGTTTGTCATTGCAGCAATGGACTTTTCATTTATCGGTGGTTCTATGGGATCGGTGATGGGAGAAAAGATTGCACGAGCGATTGATGCAGCGATAAAAGCGAAAGCACCTTTCATGATTATTTCAAAATCAGGTGGAGCACGAATGATGGAAGCAGGACTTTCATTAATGCAAATGGCGAAAGTTTCAGGGAAGCTCGGTCAGCTTTCTGAAGCGAAATTACCATACATTTCCTTCCTTACGGACCCTACAACTGGAGGAGTTACGGCTTCTTTTGCAATGTTAGGAGATATTAATATTGCTGAACCAGATGCGCTGATTGCATTTGCAGGACCTCGTGTTGTAAGAGAAACAATTGGTCGTGATTTACCAGATGGTTTTCAAAAGTCCGAATTCGTTTTGGAACATGGCTTCCTTGATTACATCGTAGATCGAACAGAACTAAAAGAAACTTTGGCATTATCGCTGAAGTTATTCAGATCATAAAAAAAGGGACTTTTGTCCCTTTTTTATTTACTTCTTGTTTTTCTGAGCTTCTTTTTCAGCTTTCTTAGCTTCGCGCTTCTCTTTTTGTTGGGCTGCTTGTTGCGTCATCTTTTCTTGCATTTTAGGCAGAACAAATTTGGCATAGAGAATAGCAACGACTCCGATAATCACTGCGAGTAATCCGTACATCATAATGTTAAATAGTTTGTAAATTGAATCGAAAAGTAGAAATAAAATTACTTTGATTTATTAGAAAATTTAGCTTTCGTGTTGTCAATCTAATCAAATACCTATCTTTGCACCGTCGATTCTCGAAAGTCGAGGTCGGTACATAAAAATTATTTACATAAATATTGGCATGTATATAGATTCAGCTAAGAAGAAAGAAATCTTCAAACAACACGGAGGATCAGAAGCAAACACTGGTTCTGCAGAAGGACAAATTGCATTATTCACTTTCCGTATCACTAACTTAACAGAGCATTTGAAAAAGAACCGTAAAGATTACGGAACACAACGTGCACTTCAGTTATTGGTAGGTAAGCGTCGTAGTTTGTTAGACTATTTGAAATCTAAAGATATCGAGAGATATCGTGCAATTGTGAAAGAATTAGGGTTACGTCGTTAATTTTTTCCATAAACATCTTGAAGAGGGGGCAGTCGAATTCGTTTCGGGTGTCCCTTTTTTGCTGAATTTTTCAGTTGATTTTGAATCAACTGAATAAACAAGTAAACAAATAAATATGAATATAGGAACAACAAAGTCCATCACTACCGGAGGCAAGGAAATCTCCATTGAAACCGGNAAATTGGCGAAACAAGCCGATGGTTCGGTAGTGTTACGAATGGGCGACACAATGATTCTCGCAACAGTAGTTGCGGCAAAAGAAGCAAGAGAAGGAGTAGATTTCTTGCCTTTAACAGTAGATTACAAAGAAAAATTTGCAGCTGACGGCCGCATCCCTGGAGGTTTCTTCAGACGTGAAGCACGTCCATCTGAGCGCGANATTTTGGTAATGCGTATCGTTGATCGTGCGCTTCGTCCACTTTTCCCAGATGATTATCACGCAGAAGTGCAGTTAATGATGCAATTGATCGCTTATGATGGTGTAAACAGTCCAGACGCTTTGGTTGGATTCGCAGCATCTACAGCAATCGCAGTTTCTGACATTCCGTTCAACGGACCAATGTCTGAAGTACGCGTAGGTCGTATCGATGGTGAGTATATCATCAACCCTACCTTAGAAGAAATGAAGCAATCAGATATCGACTGTATCATCGCTGGTACAATCGAAAATATCGTGATGGTGGAAGGTGAAATGGAAGAAATCGCTGAGGCAGAATTGGTGGATATCATCAAAATCGCTCACGATGCTATCAAGGAACAGTGTCAATTCCAATTGGATTTGGCTGCAATGGTTCCAGCATCTTCTCCGAAAAGAGAATACAGTCACGAAGATCACAACGATGAGATTCGCGATAAAGTAATGGCTTTCGCTTACGATAAGTGTCGTGAGGTTGCAAAACAAGGATTGGCTTCGAAAGAAAAAAGATCTGAATTGTTCGGTGCTGTGAAAGAAGAGTACATCGCTTCTTTGTCTGAAGAAGAATTAGAGGCAGAGCAAAAATACATTTCTGTGTATTTCAAAGCGGCAATGAAAAAAGCAGTTCGCGATACCATGTTGAATGACAACATCCGTTTGGACGGTCGTAAGTTTGATGAGGTTCGTCCAATCTGGGCTGAAGTAGATTACTTGCCAACAGCTCATGGATCTGCAGTATTTACACGTGGAGAAACGCAATCGTTAACAACATTGACCCTTGGTGGTAAAATGGATGAGCAAATGATTGATGATGTGACGTTTAAAGGGACAACAAACTTTATGTTGCATTACAACTTCCCGCCATTCTCAACAGGTGAAGCAAGACCGATTAGAGGGACTTCTCGTCGTGAGGTTGGACACGGTAACTTAGCTTTACGTGCTTTGAAACCAGTTCTTCCAGAGGATAATTCATATACAATTCGATTGGTGTCTGAGATTCTAGAATCAAACGGTTCTTCCTCTATGGCAACGGTTTGTGCAGGAACACTTGCTCTTATGGACGGTGGTGTACAAATTAAAGCGCCAGTATCAGGTATCGCAATGGGATTGGTTGCTGACGGTGGTAAATTCGCAGTGCTTTCAGATATCTTAGGAGATGAAGATCACCTTGGAGACATGGACTTTAAAGTAACTGGAACTTCAAAAGGGATCACCGCTTGTCAAATGGACATCAAAGTAGATGGACTTCCATACGAAGTGTTAATTCAAGCATTGGAGCAAGCAAAAGCAGGTCGTTTACATATTTTGGAAAAAATTGTTGAGACAATCGCAGCGCCGAATGAAACTTTGAAGCCACATACTCCAAGAATTGAGGCATTCGTTGTACCAAACGATATGATTGGTGCGATAATCGGACCTGGAGGAAAAATCATCCAACAACTTCAAAAAGACACGAACACCAATATTACTATTGAGGAGTTAGAGTCAGGTGAAGGAAAAGTTCAGGTAATGTCTAACAATGCTGACGATATGGCAGCTGCTGTTAGTTCGATTAAATTGATTGCTTTCCCACCACAAGTGGAAGAAGGAGCTGAATATGAAGGAAAAATCAAGTCGCTACAAGCGTACGGAGTTTTNGTTGAAATCGTTCCAGGAACAGACGGATTGATTCACATTTCTGAATTTGCACACGAACGCATTACTAAAATGGAAGAAGTTTGTAAAGAAGGAGACGTCGTTAAATTTAAAGTTTTAGGTAAAGATCCAAAAACGCGCAAGTGGAAACTTTCACGTAAAGTGCTTTTGCCAAAACCAGAACGTCAAGAGCAATCTGAAGCTTAATAAGTCAAGGGTTTACGCTCAAAATAATGAAACGCAGGTC
>JGI26081J50195_1000294_pt1 | contig 21990 bp, 45 predicted proteins | sample SaaInl74LU_5_DNA_FD_50195 | JGI IMG/M metagenome (IMG submission 50195) | reverse complement strand
CTTCTTCGTATGGTATAAATTCATTAATCATAATCTATTATTTTAATACTCATCTTTGTTTTGGTTTAATTCGTCAAGGACTTCTAGTTGATTATTAATCTTTTCTATTTCTTGCTGTAATGATAAGCCATTTGTTGGTTGTATCCATACCTTTCCTGGTGTAACATTAAAACTCTCATAAAAATTAAGTCGGTCTTTCAAGTATTTTATCTTATCTTCTATTTTACTCATCTTTGTTTTGGTTTAATAGTTTTAATTCTTTTATTGGTTTTTTAATAAACCATTTTTTATAAAAAGGCAATTTATACCACTCTTCTATTTCTTCCCAATTAACTAAAGTGTATGCATGGTCAGAAGTTACTATATAGTGTTTATAAAACTTTAATTTACTCATCTTTGTTTTTATCTAACTTGTCTACTTCACCAACTAATCCTTTTAAAGAATCTTTCAAATCACCAAAACTTTCACCCTCCAGTAATTTAGTTTTTTCCTCATCTGATAATTTAGAAATTTCTTTTTTTAAATCATTGATTCCAAACTCGATTTTATCACTCAAAGACACTGCCTGCTCTAAAAGTTCTTGTGTGCTTGGTTTTTCTTCACTCATTTTGTTTTGGTTTATGATTTCTTTAAGTCTTTTAATCTCAGCAATCACATCATCACCTAGTTCAATCTTTGACATCATTGTTAGGTCTACCACCTGATTCATTAACACTTCTATCAGTGCGTCTTTTGCTTGTTCTTTACTCATCTTTGTTTTGTTTTATAAATCTTGTATCCCATCTAATCTTTTTCTTATTAATTTAATCCTAGACCACATTGTGTCTTCTCTTAGTCCTAATTTTTTACCCGTTTCTAACTGATTGTATCCCTGTAAGAAATGCAACTCAAATATTTTCCAATCTTGATCACCCAATTTACCCTTTATCAATTTAATAATATTTAAATAACTAACCTTCTCCAATGGATTATGATCAGAAACTATGGATATATCATATATTTCATTTTCTCTGTTTTCTTTACTAATATAATCAGTTATATATTTTTCTCTGGTAGACTTCTTATTACGATACTCACTCAAATGATTTAAGATACAATTAGTCATCCAAGTCCTAAAAAGACTTTTTTCTTTATCATATTTTTCTAATTTACNACTAATCCTACCCAAAAAATCAACCGCCAGATCTTCTTTATCCTCCATTGGTAAATACGGAAGTTGTTTATTAACATGATAGAAAAATAATACCTTATATCTCTCATATAATGGACCAAAAGATGTATTATCACCACCCAAATAACTATTCAAAAGTCTTTCTTCTTCCTCTTGTTGTCTGTCAATCTCCATTATTTTGACTTAATCTTTTTAATTTTAATGTGGTCCNACTAGGGCTCGAACCTAGGACTTCAACATTATGAGTGTTGCACTCTAACCAACTGAGTTATAGGACCGATTTTTCTACCCTTAACCCATCCTTGTGATGTGTATTCGGATAATTCTTCTTTTTTTATTTTCTTATTTTCACCATCCTTCGTTATCCAACAAGTTCCGTATTGAGAATTCTTTTTACCTGTTCTTTGTTTTGCCTTTTCAGACATTTTCTTTTTGGTATCCTCAGTATGTTTTCTACCTTTAAAGGTTGGGTAATCAGTTCTATAACTCCATTGTGTTATATTACCCCTTCTTAGATTATCCAACATTCTAAGTCTAAATTCTTCATCCTCATTAAGTCTTTTTTTATAGGACTCTCTACTAGATTTTATCGCCTTATTTTTATGCTCATCATTACAAAACCCACCAATACCACCGGTTTTAAGATTCATACAAAGTTCCTCATTAATTAATTGTTCGTTAACAATTTCCTCTTCACGTTTCTTAAGTTCTTTTCTTGTGTCACAGAACTCAAGAATCTCTTTTGTATGATTCTCTTTCCCATGATAATTTATAGAGTACCACAATCTCTTCCCACTACCAAGGTAACCATCTTCTAGATTATCTGTCGAATGCATACCTATGTAGTATCTTCCGTTTACATTACAAGTAGTCTTATAAATGTAGTGATATTTCTTTTGTCTTCTCGCCATATCTATACTTTATATATAAATATGACGAAAAGTACAAAAGTTTCCAGAGTACACCCACTTGGATTCGAACCAAGGACCTACTGCTTAGACATACCACTATAGTTTTCACTACCATTTCTGTTTGTGGTCTGGACTTTCTCTTCACCATATTAACTAACTTAGGTGTCCACCGTCAAGTCTCTACACGTTCCCTTTCGGGCTTCGCTCGGGATTACCATTTTAAAGGCTTCCCCGAATTTGATGGATTCCATTATACCATTTCTAGTATAACGCCCCCTTTGAGGCAGTTGCTCTATCCAGCTGAGCTATGGGTGCAAATATCACATCTTGGGATTACAGATGCTAGATGTATCGGTTTATTTCTATTTCTAAAACCTGCTGGTCTTACCCGCTGAAAACGTCAGTCCTTAATGTGGGGGTAGGAGGACTTTCCATCCCATGTATCCACATACCCCTTCTACTACTCTCAAAGTGGGTCTACGAGGAAGGTTATTGTTATGGAGTTACCTTCAAACTCTATGAGTATCCCTTACTCAATAGTACTCGGAGAGAGACTCGAACTCTCACGGACCACTGTCCATTTGGGCTTAAACCAAACGTGTCTACCAATTCCACCACCCGAGTATTAACCCCCTTAATGAATTCCATTCTGATTATCTTTATACTACAGTCTGACAATTTTCATGTAGTCCTTATCCATTGTCTGACACCACTATCATCATTACCTTAGTGACTTAGGCATCCACAGTGAGGAATTCGGGGGTACTAGTTTTTTATTATTTCAAAGAACAATTCAAAGTTACCAAATAACTTTTAAAAAGTCAAATTAATTTTGATGAATTTTTAAATCTTTCATCTTAGATTCGAAATACTGAATTACGTATTTCGCAAACTGTGTTAATACTAATGATTCTTCAAAGATAAAGTCTTCTCTCCCTTCATTCACCGCTAAGTCATAAGACTTTTTAAACTGATTAAAATTATTTACTGTTATCATAGTTCAAATATATAAAAAAATTTTTTCATAACCAAATTTTATTATCAATACAATATGAAGATATGTAATTTTTTAAATTTATAATGGATTCTTTAAAATCTACCCTTTCAAAATCATTACCCCATCTTTCACCTTTCTCATCTTCTTCTAATAAGTCATTACAACTTTTACTAATTTCAGAAATAAGTTGTTTAAGTATTGCGGTTTGATCGTTAACTTGATTGTTTTCCACTACCTTATCCTCCAATTCCATACAATAATCAATCAACTCCTCTACTGNATTTAAATCCATNAGATGTTCATTTCCTNTGAATATTTGGTTTATAGATTTCATTAAACAAATTCTAAATCGTTAGTTTCTACATCCCAAAGTACATTAACTGGTTTATTTCTAAATTCATACCTTTCATTCAAAACTGACGCATTAATGAAATGTGTGTTACCATCAAAAACGTACCCAAAACCTTCATGTATGTGACCAAACACATTAATTTTTGGTTTTATCTCCCCAATTCTTTTCATTAATTCCTCACAACCAACATTAATATTGTTGTNTTTTACAAAATCTAGTTTACCAAATGGTGGTGAGTGAGTTATTAATATATCAACATCAACAGGAATTTTATCCCATTTTTCTTTCAATTTTTCCCCTCTAGGTAAATTAAATGCCCAATTATGGAATTCTGGTTGCCATGGGGTACCATAAATGACTATTTGTTCATCATCACCATACCAAAGATCCATTCTCTCGTCCTGTAGGTAATCAATATTCTTATATCCTGTAAGTAACCCTATGAGTTTCTCATTTTCATTCTCAAAACCAAAATCATGATTACCAGAGATAAAAATTTTTGTATCGTAGTTATCTAACCTATCATACCACCANAGAAAGTTTTCAATTTCAGTAATAGAACCTCTACCAGATATATCCCCACTACAAATAAGTAAATCCCCTNCCGGTAAAAATTCTGTCAAACTATTATGTTTGTTATGTGTATCACTAATGAACGTTATTCTCTTTTTCATAATTAATCAAAAAATCCTCCAAAATATAATAATGTTAAATGTAATATCGTACCTATGATTGATACGAAAACACTATGATTTCCTTCCTTCGGTTTACCATGTAAATAAGAAGAAATCAATAAATTAAGTCCAACGATACTTAATAAAATAATTTGTGAAACTCCCATAATATTAAATTTTAAAACAAATATAGTTATTATTTTTTAATAAAACAAAAAATTATATCGGTAATTTTACTTTACTCAACATTTGATTTGAGACGTGAGTGTAGATTTCTGTTGTTTTAACATTACTATGACCTGCAATTTTTTGGATTACACGAAGATCTGTTCCTGACTCCAAAAGATTCGTAAAACAAGAATGTCTTAATTGATGAATATGGTATTGTTCACCCAAATATTTTTTAACTATCTTATTACAACTATTTGAACTGTATTGTAATGAATTTTGACCATTAAAAAGATATTCTTTTGGGCTATATTCTTTAAAATATTCTCTTAATAACACCAATACCACTTCGGATAATGGGACAATTCTATCTTTTCGGCCTTTAGCGTTTTTAATATGGATTATCATTCTTTTAGAATCAATATCTTCTATTTTAAGATTAACCACTTCTGACACTCTTAATCCAACCGAATAAGTTAATGTGAGTATGGTTTTATGTTTTATATTTTCAATTTTTGATAATTGTTCTTTGATATATTCTCCATCAATAACAACAGGTAATTTCTTCTCCGATTTTGGTCTTTTAAATGAAACTTTATCATACTTTTTATTTAACCCAAATTTATATAAAAATCTAATAGCGTTTATAACTTGGTTTTGTTGTGATACTGAAGTAAAATTATAACTATCCAAATAGGATTGGAAATCATTGGATTTTAATCTGGTTGGTGGTATTTTAGTGTTATCCAAAAATTGTTTAATATAAAAAAGATAGGACTTTATTGTCCTATCTGAGTAATTTAAATACTTCAATTTTTGATCACAAATTTCGTAATAATCTATCTTTTTCATTCTTAAAACGTTGTTTTATAAGGGTTTTTGAGTAGGTGTTGATATATACTAGTTGTATGCAATTAAAAAAGACATACAACAATAAATATAGGTAATGGCTAAGTATGCCTAACAACTGGACTTTCACCGTGTTTTTCGGGGTTATTGGTTTGCATACGATACTGTTAACCCTTTTTCTCGCCACTACCCATATTCTTTGCCGTTATGTGCTATTAAGCGACAACCTTCAACACAAGTTGGTCTTTACAAAAGTTGTCAAATTCTAATTTTGGCACTTCACCAGTAAATACAATATCAATTTCACCTTCTGTTGAATCAATAAACAAATGGTTCTTTACTTGTTTAAATGAATTATATGTGTATTTATTCATAAAGTTTATAATCATATAATCTGTTATTTTATCCCATTTGTTTGAGCAACCTTCTGAAAATAGAATTTGACCACCCGTTTTTATTTTTGCTTTCATTTTAATAAATTTAACAGCACATAACAAGGTATATATGTTATACGCCAATGAAGTGTTGTACTTAAATTTAATTTTTGTGGTTAGGCGTACAACACATATACCCAACCGTTAGCAAACATTAAAACGATTTGCTAACAATAAATAAACGTAATGTTGGCGTGTTCCGCCCGTAGCGTGGTATGGTAAGTTTTAGGCACTTACGGTTATGGTACTTGTCCATTAGCCAGAGGAACACTTTAACCACACACCAACACATACGTTTATTATTTTTGATTATAAAACATTTTACAATTCGTCTTTGTACTTAGGAATTTTTATGAAATCATCATACCATTTAAAGTTATCTAAATCATCATTTTTCATATTATCTAACATTATCTGATATTCCATACCTGTTTCATAAAAATTATTTACAAACCATTGCACTCTTTCTTCGTATGTCAATTTTTTTCTAATACCAAAAAAACGTTTTATAACATCAGATATATGTAATTTTTTATCTGTTTCATTAAGTTCTGTGTTCTTATTTACTTCTTTCATGTTATTTAAGTTTTGTGTTTCTACCAAAAGAAATTTTATGAAAAATCTACCGAATCGGATATTCTTAAACCGTCAACATATCTTTCTGGTTTTCCGTATGGAGATCTGTGTGTTGGGTTTTCTTTATAATATGTTTCAAGATCCCAACCATCATCTTCGCCCCAACTTAATGACATCTCGATAAATTCTTCGACATCCAATTCTTCACTATATTCATTAACAATTCTACCACTTCTGATAAACTCCAATAATGATTCTTTATCTCTATAATATTTATCATTGTTAAAATTCCATAGAAATTTCCATCCACTAGATCTTTTCCCTAAATGTATATTGGTACCATCAATAAATTCTGACCAAGGTGAGTCGTATTCCCATACATCCTCTGTGGGGATGGTATGAAATCCTCTCTCAATATTTTCTGAAGATAATTCCATCTCCTTAAACCTTTTCTCCAAACGTTCTCTCTTTTCTACCATTTCTTTATGTGATGGTATTCTATAAAAATTTGTTGCCATATTATTTATTATTATTTAAAACTTCCAAACATTTATTATATAGTTCTTGATTACCTCTGTCCATATATTTTAATATTTGTTCTTTTTCTTTAAGGTAAACTTTACCGAACTTTGAGTCGTTAGACATAATGTCCATACCATTATCTAATAGATCTGCGTATTTTATGGTTTGCGCTCGTGAGGATATTGTACCCAACCTTATCGCCTCTTTCTCTTTTCTACCTTTTCTGTTTACATCAGGATAATCATCTTTTATATAAACATCTGTTAATTCTTTAACCAAAGTTAAAATATCTATGGATAATTTGGTGTCTTTGAGTACATCTATTAACTTCATAAACAAATCACTTTCTTTGATGTAAGTGTCTTCCAATACATCGTGTAGAATGGCGGCATATACCATAGATTCCTCACCACCATATGTTTTTACAATGTTTGCAACGGCAACTGTGTGATTAACATATGGATCACCAGTGTACTTTCTTTTCTGATCACCATGTAGTTCTCTCGCCAATTGTTCTATTTCATCAAAGTGTTCCATAACTTAATTTTTACAAATATAATAATAATATTTTAATAAAACAAAAAAACCCACCTAAAAAGATGGGCTAAAATTATATTTTATTGTTGTATGAATATTATAGTTTATTGTTAATATGTAGCCAAGTCCAAGATTTATCGAAACCTGTAATCGTTGGTGTGGAAGATATCATATTACTTTCTATTTGATTTTGATATGTCGTTGGTACTGGACAACCTGTTGTGTATATGTCTAACACATCCCAATTAGTTTGTGTGAATGTAAGTATACCATCAATGATATGTTGTGCGGCATCTCTTTTTGGTGTAACACAATCAGATTCGAATGAGGATCTTATTTTAAGAGTTTCAATGTTACAATTAATAATAGAACCTTGTGCGTCTGATTTAAAATCTCCTCTTGCAAAAGAACCATTAATTAACGTAAACATCCCATTAGTGTGAGTAATACCTTCTGGACCATCCACCTCCAAATCCTCATCACCTATACCAACAGTGTAGAAGTTTTCGATAGTACCAGCATACGCTTGATCAATATCTAAACCATCATCACCAGTATAACCAACTACCACATTTGTCACATTAACTGAACCACCAAACCACTCAATACCATCATCTTGATTTGCGATAACTTCTATGTTATTAATAATTGTACCACTACCGACACCTCCTAGAGATAATCCGTTTATCTCGTTACCAGCACCTATGTTAGCACCACCATGACGAATAGATACGTATGTCATAATCCCACTATTGTCATTTGGATCATTTCCCCCATAGGTTCCACTTTGGTCCGATACTGGTATTCCTTCTATCTGCGATAATACATCACCTGCACCTGCACATATATGTCCATTACCTAAAATCAAAACACCACCCCATAATCCTGTGTCGTATTCTGATAAGTTAGTACCAGATAATTGTCCTACTTCAATGTTGTCGAAAATTGATGTGAATATGATTGGTTGTTGTGGGGTACCTTGTGCGTTTATTTTAGAACCTCTTGAGATTACCAACGAACAAGCATTTGAACCTGAACCAGGCGCACCTTTAATAATTGTTCCCGGTTCAATTGTTAGTGTCGCCCCATTGATGACTCTCGTTCTACCCGCAATAGTCCAAATAGTATCGTTGGTTAATGTTAAGTCTGAATCTATTGTTGCTGGTACAGTATTGGGGTAGGATTGGTCATTGCCACATGAACCATCATCCTTTTCTGCGTGTTCATTGTAGTTGATTGCGGTTGGATCAGTACAACCTTGTTTCTTACAAGAAAACATTAGTGGTAAAACTAATGTACTGATTAATAAAAATTTTTTCATTTTAGTCTTTTTATAATTGTTATTCGTCAAATAAATAACAATATAAAATAATAAGTGACTATAACGAGAGTTATATAATTGTTAAGGATATGTTACCTATGTTAAATCTTAGAAATTAGATTTTTTATGTTTGATTTTTCTGGTATATAAGTTCTTTGGTGTTTCAACCCTACTTACAAAACGACCATCAAAAAAACCGTCCTCCTTTTGTTGGTGACGGATCTGTGTTTTTTTCATTTTATGTTGATCGTACTTTTTCATTTTAAATTAAGTGCGAATAGTTTTTTAACATTTCTTTTAAGTCTCATTCTCATGTACCTATTAACTACGTTAGGGACTTCTTTGAGTCTTTGTTCTGTTTTTTTAATTTTTATATCTATTTCAGTTTCCATTGGTTTTATAAATATAGTAAAAAAAATTAAAAGTTTAGTTATTTCTTAATCTTTATATTTTTCTCTTAAGTGTCTCGACCACACATCTCTTTTTCTACCATTGATGAAAAACCATCCAAAGTTAAGTTCAAACCATTTAACAAATCTTTTATATAACATCTCCATCAAATAAAAAAAGATTAACGAGAACATTATAATGAATGGTAGTAGTGGGATAATACCCACAACCATTTCGATAAAATTGTCACGATTAAATGATTTGTACGAAACTAAAATAAAGTATTGTATCCATAAAAATACCATAATAACCACACTTATAGTAACATAACCTATAACTTCAAACATAACTTAATCTATTAAAACTCTTTTTTGAATCTTTCCCGATTCTTTGATTATCTTTTTTTGTGATGAGGGACTTTCCCCCAACCCATTCGCCATCCAAGATTTAACTTCCATTTCTTGTAGGAAATCGGATACATTTGGGATGAACTTTTTCCCATAATCTTCTAAGATATGGTATTCACAAATATCTTTAACTGAAACCATTCTACCTTCTGAGTTGGTGATGTATTCTCCAAATATAGGAATCATCACCTCAAAGATAAAAAACATATTGTGCGTTAAAGCCCTATGTCTATTATCACTAAAATATTTTTTAGAGACATCCATTTTATTATGAAGAGGTAGGTAGTCTTCTACACTACCCCCCCATAACCTAACAGACGATTTTGAATGTACCAGTGGATTAGCCATTTGTTTCTTCAGTTTCGTTTTCTACTTCTTCGTCTTCATCTTCATGGACTTCACCCCAATGCTCTTCACTTACTATAGTATAAACTGCGAGTTCTTGTTCTCCTTCTTCATTATACTTAATATTACCTGTGGTACCAGCGTTGTTCCAATCATAACCAACCTCCGCAGAATCTAAAATTTCAAACAAAAGGTTCCAGTGATTGTCTAAATTAAACCCTTCTACCTTATCTCTATTAGGGTAAAGTCCAATATAATGAAAAGAACTAAATGAGTCTCCCCCACCTTCGAATTCAATTTCTACTGAGTCATTCTGTGGATCAAATTCTGGATATCCACTCTTCACCATTTCAATAAAACGTTTTTTTACTCCCATTTTTTATTATTTATTTATTTATTATTAAAAAGGATAACAGTCTGTTATCATATCGTATTTCACATTTGCGATTTTCTTAACTTTTGTAATTGGAAAATCAAAATCTTCAGTATCAATCGCTTCTTCACAACTATAAAATTGATCATTCTGTAAGTCAGTTATTGTGTCCCATTTACTTTCATTTTTCCATTCTTCAAAAGTACTCCTTAAAGTATCTTCATCCATCGATTCTATTTCTTCTGGTTTAAAATAAGAATCTTCATTAATTTGTGAAAGTAACCATTCTTTAACATCATCAATTTCTTCATCACCAGTGACATAATAATTGGCGTCACCAATTTCTTCATCATCTAAGTAATTTTCATCTTCAGTATATATACCATTTTTAATTAAAGTGGTTCCACAACTAGACGTTCCCTCTTCATACCATTTACAAGATAAAGATACATCTTCAAATTCATTTATACATAAACTATAAAGTTTAATTAAAAAACCATCAGGTATATATGAAGGCGATTCAATTCTAATGTCATCGTCTACACCGACAGTGATCCATTTAGTACCAACATTATCATATAACCAACCATGTTTAACACCTTCTTCTGTGATTGGGTACTCTGTTTCTCCATCATTGTATGGTTTTTTTAACTCTTCTTCAGAATAAAAAGTCTCAACCAAAGTTCTAGTTTCTTTTCCGTATTCAGATTCAGGCATATCCTCAATCATCTTACAAATTTTGTCCATTGCTTCTTCAGGTTCAATCGTAACCTTAGAATAAATAAAATTACCCATTTTTTAATTTTTATTATTGTTATCTGTATTTATCGGAGAATTCATCATCCTCTAACTCTGGTGGACATATATCCACAATATGTCTCTTCCACCAAATTTTTATGCAATTTAAAAACTTTTTCAACTTAATTCTCTATTATCGATTGTTCATTTGCGATTTTTATTCTTCTCGTAAATAATTTATCAACTTGATTTCATCATACTTTTCTACAAATCCTTCAATAAAACCTTCTTCATCAATATCCATTATCACATAATCACCATATCCTTCTTCTTTTGGACATAAACAATTTGGCACATAGGAATCATTTGAAACAATTTCAAGCCCCCTGTCATCTAAAAGAGTATATTCTCCATCATCACAAACCTTATAATGAATGTTTGCTTCCTTTCCATACTCCCAATTTAATATCTGACCTGTACGAACATTAATTTCAGGACACCAATAATCTCCTTCTCTACAAGGTATCAAATCTCCTTTTTCATCAGTAACACCATTAACTTCAGAATCATCCCAATACCGAACACCTAATTTACAATTTAAAATTTCTCCTTTCATATAGTTTAATTTAATTCTCTATTATAAAGGTTAACCAAAATAATTCTTGCGAGTCTAAAATCTTTAAGTCTATTAAGTTTCAAACCATACGCTTTTGCAATAGAATCTAAATGAGGTAACGCCTCACTTAATGTCATCTTCCCTACTGTTTTCTCTGTTATCATAATCATCTTTATTTACACATACATATACATCTTGATACCAACCGAACACACAATCGTAAAAATATTTTACTCCTCTGAATTCATCCCAATTAAAGTTGGGTATGGTATCGTAATAACTTTCATTAGGGAATCTAACCCTGACAATTTTAGTTTGGATTTTGTCTGACATATTCTACCATTGATTTTGCGAGATGTGATCTTAACCTATCCATTTCAATTCGTTTAACCTGTTCTTTCGCAGAAAGTCTATTATATTTACTTCTACCTTGATCGATAAAACGTAAGAAATCATTTATCAATCTTTCATTTCTTCTTTCTTCGTATCCTTCTGGTGGCATAATCACTTATTTTATGAAACAAATATAAAAATAAAATTTTAAAAAAACAAATTTTAATCCCAAAAACTTCTAATATCTTTTTCGATCATTTTCCATAGTATTTTATGGGCTCTCTCTTGTTTTTCATGACACATAACAAACAATTCATCCTTTATCTGTGAGATCTCTTCTGCGTTATCCCATTTCTCATATTCATATCTCATGTAAGATGAACCATCACCCTTCTTAGTATCTTCAAACCACCAATCCAAAACATTGTCTCCATACATTTCTTTTAATATGTCAAAATACTCCATAGCATAATCTTCTTCATAAACTTTATCCATTAACTTCAAGATAGTACGAATACGTTTTGCTTTATCTTTTGCACTTAGAGTCATCGCCCTATCCGACTCTAAGAATTCCGCTTGTTTTTGAAGTTGGAATTTGAATACCTCAAGTGAGTAACTATAATCAAAGTCATATTGTTTCCAAATGATGGGTAACCATCTGAATACATTTCTTATTTGTCTATATTTTCTTTTAAACCAATAAATCATTTTTAAATATATTTTACAATTGTATAATAATCAACACTAAATTCTCCATCGATATCTACAAGATATTCACCAGATGTTAAGGTATCAATATAATAATATTTACCACCAGTAGTTTTACCTTCTATGTCGATATGGTTTTGTTGAGTATGTCCAACAATTTGAACATACATTTTCTTTATGTCTTCTTTTTTGTTTACTCTTTGTAACGATCTTGGACGAATCCAAATTGGTGATTGTTCCTCATTATCACCATACCCATCAACAAATCCCATATATCTGTCCGCATAAGAGTTAAATGTAAACTCATTTGGCTTGTGTTTGAACAAATCATTTAAAAAATCAGATACTCTACTTTCATCTCCATAGTCGTGTGTCCAATAACCAACGTCTTTAAGAAATTTAGAACTTACACCAGCGTGAGTACACAATCTACGATTAATAGTTGTACCTAAAGAAACTGACATCTGAAACATATCTTCATTTTCTCTAAAGAATTGTTCAAACTGAAACATCATTGTAGGTTGGAAACCTGAAGTCCCACCTCTGTCTTTTACACCAGGCCAATAATGAATATCGTGATTACCTATTAATAGATAAACTTTCTTAGATGGATCTAACTCCTGAAATTTCTTAAAATCAACAATATTTTGAGCGTTCCTTAATTGATTGGCACCTGAAATATTAAAAGAATCAAAATAATCACCAATGAAAACAATGTTGTCCGCATCATCGTGTTTCTCAACAATTTCTTTCCAAACGTCTCTACCGTGAATATCTCCTATGTAAATATTTTTAATCATCTTTGTTTTGGTTTAATTTTTCTATAAACTTCTCACACTCTTCATATGTGCCTTCGAACAAGCATTTTTGTTCATTATATGGTTCTACATAATATTTATCAACAGTTCCATAACAAAATACAATAGCATATTCACTCATCTTTGTTTTGGTTTTGTTCTTTTAATAAAAAGTTTCTATATCTTAATTCGTGGATAATATCTGTTCCTATCCACCATATTACCGCTATTATTCCTAATCCTAACATAGACATAATAGTTATTAACCCTAAAAATTCTTCTTCTGTCATATTATTTTGTTTAAGTTACTCATTTCACCAAAAAACCATCCACATAAGAACGCCCAACTCAAATTCCATGTCTCAAAGTATAAAAACAAAAAAATAATGGATAGTGTTAATGCAATCCATTTCATTTTGTTTTATGATAAACTATTTGTGTTGGGTATCCTTTCTCATCAAAGTATATTTCCTTACCCACTTTAACACCCTCTTTCCACTCTGTGTAATGTTTGATTACTCCATTAGTAGTAAATGTGACTCTTTCACCTTTTAGTTTTCCATTCTCATCAAACGTTTCGACCATCGCCACCTCACCATTTTCATAGTAGGTTAACCACCTACCACACTTATTTGTGTCACAATAAGGACCTACTTGTTCATAATTAACTGTGTCAGTCCAGTTAAATTCTACCTTTGTTTGGGAATGAGTTACATAAGAAACCAAAATCCCCATCGTTAAAATCATCTTCTTCATAATTGGTTTTATTTTAACATCAAATATAAAGATTATATTTTAAAAAAACAAATTAAACTAAAAGAAATTGTTTCCACTCTTCTTTAATGACACCATTCATCCTTTCTATGAATTCTATATAAGTGGGTGCATATGGTTTAACTATCATAGACATATCTGCCTCCTCTGGTGTCATATTATCTTTTTTAAGATTACATACTTTACAACAAGACACTAAATTTTTCCAAGTGTTACCACCACCTCTAGACTTAGGTAACACATGATCCAAAGTTAAATCATTTTTTGTTCCACAATATACACATCTGTGTCCGTCTCTTCTGAAAATATTATATCTAGTTAACGGTACTTTTTTATAAGGTAAATATATGTATCTTATTAATCTTATAATTGTGGGTCTTTTATAATTTTTAACTTCAGATATTATTGGGTTATCGTCATCAGAAAAGATTATTTCTGCCTTACCTTTATAAACTAATTTAAAACCCCTTCTAAGAGTAGTTAGACTGATTGGGGTATAGTCATTATTCAAAACTAATACCTTATCCATAAAAATTGTTTTACTATAAATGTGATTTAAGGATATCCTCACAATAAGTTTCTAATTCAGGATATTCTTCTAACACTTCTTTATTTAAAATTAATCCACCACTAAATCTTTCTAAACTCCTTACTATATGTGTATTAGAAAATTCCCCATTTAAAAGTTCATTATATATTCTAACTCTTTTGGTGTTGAATAAGTCTGTTTGTTGTCCCATTTTATAATCAGGTGCACCAAAATACCCAAAAGATGAATAAGGTTTATCATTTAAAATATTTTTCATCTCACTAACTAAAAGTGTTAGTATTTTTAATGGGATATTCTCTTTGGTTAAATATGAATATTCGTCATAATATTTTTTTCCCATAGATGCCAATTTTTGTTGTTTTACAAAAAAATCAGAATTTAATTTGGGGAAAAAAGAAATTAGAAAATAATCATAATCGTATTCCTCAATATGAACTATATATTTATATTTTGGGGTTCTAAAGGTGTATATCCTTAGTTTATTATAAACTTTATCAGACTTAGGGTTAACACTTTGTACATATCGCCAACCGAACTTATCCCTAAGTTCATCTGCCCTTTCTTGTGAAAATTTTATTTCGTTTAATATTTTTCTAATTTTTCCCCTCAACATCCTTTCTAGTAACTTTAAATCTCTCATCATATTCTGACGTACCAAAAGTTACCAAATCCCATTTTTCATAAAATGTAGAATCTGTCATAGGACAACTTTCCATAAGTTTTTTGTTAAACTCTTTAGACATTTCTTTGGTGTATTTTACAACAAATGGAAGTTTCTTTTTCATAATCTTTATCTTTATAATGTAAAGATAGGTAATTTTTAGTTATCTGCCAAATATTTTATAATAAATATTATGAAAAAATAAAAAACCCTCACATTGTAAGGGTTTTTTAAAATTAATCAGGTGAAGGAATCTAACCTTCTTAGCTCATATTAACTGATCGGTGATCACACCTCTGTGAGTACTCGTCAAACCAGTCTATTACTAGAACCGTCCCATTCGTCAATGGGGTGTGTAACACAATCCACCTACCTGAAAGTATTGGGGCCGATAGGATAAAATCTTATCAGACTTCCACCACCTTGTTTTTCTAAACAAGGAAAAAAAGTGGAGGTGGAGGGTTTCGTAAATACTCAATAATTTTCATTACTGTTTGGACTATATCATCATCTCATTGAGATGTCGGACGCTCTTGCTGGTAATTAAGTATGTCGCCATACTCCAGTAGTCTCTGCACCTTCTTACTCTGTAAGCTTGGCTCAGGATTGCCATCACCATTACGCGTTAAGGTTTCCCTGAGTTCATCCGATTTTTAATCTATTGTCACCAATAGATGGGTCCGAAATTAAACCCTCGTCCTTCGTGTATCCAAATGGAATTCTACGTGTGTAGGATAAGATTTTCTAATCTTCCAAAATATACGAATTTTCTAACTTTAAGGATCGTTAGAGAACATCATCGTTATAGTAAACATTACCTCGTTGTTAAGGACAACTGACAAACCTGCACATTACTCTGTTAGGCGAATGTAACCTCTTCCTTCGCAATTGTACCTACAGTACCATTCAAAAGAATGTTTTCGTTTAGGATTGAACCTAATTGTGTATCGTTTCCGACTATTTGTGTTTTAAGATTGACGCTCTACCACGACACGCTTACGCTCACTCTTCTTACGCAAAGTCAAATCCAACTCACCCCCATAATTCAAAGAACTTTCTGATTTAACATAACCTTCCATATATGATAACTTTTCATAATATTCCACATATGAAATATCGTATAACTTTTTTTCATCATATAATCGTTTTGTCAAACTCATAATACAATATTAATTATATTTATTTAAAAAGTCAAATATTTATATAAATATGTCACTAAAGTTATTAGATATATTATACGAAGAAAAAGAAAAATGTCAATATCAGGTTCGGAATATTGGTGGTGACACCTATTATAAAAAATGTGGTAAGGATAAAAAGTGGAGTTTCACCGATGAGGTAGACTTTCTTAAAAACTCAAAGAAAAGTAACATTGTTAAGTGGGAAGAAAAGAAACCTAAGAATCAACCTAAAGTAAGACAATTAGAAGTACCACAAAAAAAAGGAGACAAATTAGAAGATTTAAAAATCTATTACACTAACTTATCTCCAAATGACTACGAAGTGAAAGTAGAAGATGGTAAGATTACAATTCTCCCAACTTAATATCTAGATCCTTAAAAGAGTCACCATTAAATAAATCTTTTTTAAGATTGGTAAATACATCAGTAACTAATCTACCTTGTTTTTCGTATTCTAAATCCTCACAGGCAACTCTAGTGGACATTGCCAATGCACCAACCATTATTGATAGTAATTCGAATCTATTAGGTAGTGTGTCGTCTTTGAACCTATTGAAGTTCAGATAAAGTCTCCCATCTTCTTTTACTTCCGCATCAATAATAATTCTTTTTATACCTTCCATATTAAACCATTTCTTCTATGATACCAATAACCTCACTAAATACCAATAGTATTGTTGCAACAACTAAATTAAAAGGTATGAAACAATACCCAATGATTCTTACACCACTTTTAATGAATGAAACTATCTGATGCCACTTTTGGTTGGGCATTTTATCTAAATCTTTATCTTTTGTTGGGGGCGTTTTTAACCCTTCCATTAGATTTTTACTCAAATATCGAATGTCATCAATTTGTAACAATGGATTTTTCAACCCAGTTAATTCTTCAAAATAAGGATTTAATTCACCTGTTTGTGGGTCATGTGTGGGAACATCAAATTTAGTTTTCCAACCCAAACATTCTTTATCTTTTAGATTTGATGCAATTTCAATATCTGAAATAAATCTGTTAATACTTTCCCAATCATACATTGATTCATCATAATCTATTTCTGGTAAACACTTACTAAGTTTTAATACATCTTCTTGTATATACTTTAACCTTCTTTTGTATTCTTTTTCTTTACTCATAATTTCCATATAGATTTATCATTTTTTTTTGGTTTAACAAAACTCCACCATAATAGTATCTTTTGGATCATCCTTTTCATTATATTATTCTTTTTTTCTTTAGTCTTAGGGAATCTACTATAATCACCCATACTGTCATAATCCATACACTTTTCCCCTACATAAGCCATGGGTGATGGTAAATCACTATAATGACAATATAGTTCTTCATCTATTCTATTCTCCATATTTACCACATTAAAGTTATACCCCATTTCAACCATACTAAATCAATAGTGTAGTATCCGTTAAGGGTTCGTGAATAAGTTGTTTTAATGGTAGGGATCAAGTATATCTGATCAACTACTGAGTATAATTCTGTTTTCATACTAACCATCCTTCTTCTACTAATCGGTTTAAGAATCCTTTGAGTTGTCTCTTACCTTGTGGACATATATCTGTTTCTTCATCTAAAGACACAATTGATTCAGGATTGCCTTCAAGTATTCCTTTGAACCAATTATTATTATCCCAATACTCTTCCTTCCAGGTATCTCTGTCTCCACTCCTTTTATCTGTAAATGTGATAGTAATATCTGGATAGAATTCATCACCACCATCTTTTCTCATTCGTGAAGCAACAAAACAATACTTGTCTGTTTCGTAAGAACACTCTTCTGAGAATATTAAATCCATCTCTTCGTCTTCTATATAATCTAGTGGGTCATTGACGGCATCTTCTCTAACATACCATACTCCGTTTATTTCTATTCTATTCTCCATCTTTTTTAATTACTCTTTTTTCTAATAAATTAATCAATGCTTGTACCTCACCAAATTCAGTAAATATGATTGTTGGCTCTGCATTAAAAATTTCAACATACCACTGATTATCATCTTTAACCTCATCAGATGCGTTTGAGATAAACCCTAACCCCATAACAATTTTATATGAATAATAGTGATACTTATCCCAATCGCCACCACCGTTATCATAATTTTTTTCAAACCCTAATAATTGTATTTCTTTTTCCGTCATACTTTATAAATTTAATTATCACTCAATAAATCTTGTGATTGTAATTTAAACATTTCTTCAGTTATCTCATCAGGATTTAACCAACCCATAACATCAATATTACCATAACCATCATCATAACCCAATTCAAAGGTTTCAACACCATCACCATATTGTCCACTAGCACCACCAACAACTGATGCGAATTGTCCATTATCAAATTTTAAATACGCATGAACACCTCCTTCCAACCTATGGGGTTTAAATCTTAAATCTTCAAATGTTTTTAAATCTTCAGGATAAACCTTTTTTATAAAATCAAAATCATGGTCCATCAATAAAAGGTTATTAAACTTTTCATAATTAGGTTTATCTTTAAATTCTTCTTTTATTTTTGATATATACTTATCTAACTCCATATTATTTTAATATAGACAAATATAGAAATTTTTTTTTAATAAAACAAATAAATTTAAATAAAACCGTTTTCTTTCAGTTCATCGTTAGAAGGATACCCAATTTGTTTTTCACAAACAAGACAAATTTTAACAACTCTTTTGTCTTTTTCTTTAAAAATTAGTTTATGTTCTTTGTGATCACAAGATGACTGTATCTCTTCGATGTCTTCTTTTAAGGACTTAATTTCTTTTTTTATACTTTCAACCTTTTTATCATTATTTTCCAAAATATTGTTTTTAATGACTACTTAGTTTACTAAAAATGAAACAAATACTAACTAAGCATTTATTGTTTCGTATATAATAAATATCTAACTTTTAATAAAACTACTGATTTCTCTCTTTGTAGAGTCTCATCATTCTATCTCTTGCGTATTCACAATAGTCTTCCACTAAGTCAATTCCGATGTATTGTCTTCCCATCTTAGAAGACGCATATGGTGTAGTACCTGTACCAGAAAAGTTATCTAAAACTATATCATTCGGTTCTGAATAAAGATCGATAAAGTATTTCGCAAACTCTGAAGAGAATGTCGCCTCATGTCCTTCAACCTTACCATCATTATTTCTCGCCTCAATGAAATTATAGTATGTTCTAAAGTATCTTTGACCTGTTTTAGATATTGATGAAACAGTTTTATTGGCTTTAAAATCAGGATTCTTTGCAAATATATAAACCATTTCAACAATTCTAGTCATTCTGTTTGGATGTCCGCTCAATGGTACACAAGATTTCTTCTTCCAAGATGCAGTATCATATATTTGTAAACCAGTGTTCTCAAATACCTCATTAATTAATATATAAGGTAATGATGGGTTAAATGTTGTATAACTATAATTAAATACAATAACACCATCATCAGATAATATTCTTTCGTATTCTTTAAATACATCTACCAACCAACTTAGATATTCTTTAACTGGTTGGTTATCTTTAATGATATCTTTCGCACCAGGATATTTGTGATTGTCTTTTCTTAATGACGCAAGATATGGTGGAGATGTTAAAATAAGATTAATCGATTTATCATTAATCTTTTTCATTGTCTCAACAGTATCTCCACAATATATTTCATTTGTAATTAATCCTACGTCTGTGGGATTTGTCTCATCAAAAATTTCCTCTAAATCATCGAATACGTCATCTTCAAATAAAACTTCTTCTGTTGATCCAGTTGTAAATTCTTCGACATCAAACAATAAAATTTGACTGTCTATTTTTCTTTTTGGTCTTTTTGCCATAATTATAAAAATGAATGTTTAAACATATCTAATTGTTCTCCGTATACAGGTAATACATTAGGGTTTTCACCATAATTCATTATAAGTAATTCTTCACCCATATTTTGTTTTTTACCACTTCTAGCTGCGGCAGCTTTTGCAAATTCTTTCATCTCCCAAACATATTCGTGTTTAGGGAACCACTGACTTAACAATGGGAAGTCATAATAACTTAATGAAAACTTACCTTTCATATTTTTTAATGACTCCGCTAGTCTTTCATGATCGTTTCTATCGAAGTCGTGATTAGAATAATAGTTTTCTGTTTTCCAATAAGGTGGATCTACATAAAAGTATGTAGTTTCAGAATCATATTTCTCAATCACTTCTTGAAAATCCATATTTTCAACAAAAGTAATCTTATCAAAATGTTTTCTATATTCTGGATTCTTTAACTTATCCATAAAAATAAGAACTTTACATCTGTATTTCCCTTTGTAATCCATATATGAAGATGTCTCTGGTTTTGATCCTGAGAAAATCTGAGTCAAAACATAAACATACTTTGCTGCAATCTCATATTTATTTTCTTGTGTTATAGTGACCCCACTATGAAATACCTGTTGTTGGTATTCGTTAAACATATCTTCATACTCTGATGGTGTATCTGTAACACCTAATTGTTGGCANGGGTATTTAGATAGTTCATCCCATAACCTATCATAATCATTACAACAATCAAATAGGTTTGCGTTCAAACCATTAAAATCATTATATACTACAGTCTTAAGATTCGGATACTTACTTAAATCCATTTTAAAGAATACCCAAAACATACCACCAAATGTTTCTACATAAGTTTCAATGTCTTTAGGAATAAATGGTACAATCCATTTAGATATCCTCGCTTTACCACCAATATAACTTATCATCTGTTCTTTTTAATAAAGTTAATACGTAATACCCAATTTGTCAAGTATAGTTTTGACAAATATAAGTATTTTATTTTTAATAGTCAATTTTTGTTTTAACCTAAACACAATTGTTAACCTATGATAGTTTTCAAATATAGGTGCGTATTCACCTTTATTGATAACCCACTTAAATTCTAATTCAGAATAAGGGATAAACCCATCTCTAGTATATAAACCACTATTTGATTTATAAATATTTTCTAATATGGTTTTATTATATTTTTTCCACCATTTAGTTTTAGTCATTCTATATATAAAATCATTATACTCATTACAATCTTTAAAGTTATCATAATAAGGATCACCTGCACCCCACTTACTTCTTCTGGGGGAAACTTTAATTATTGGTTCTGAGTAAAGTCTAAATTTGTTAAGTTCTTCTTTATAATATTTTTTAATCTCGTAAAGAACGCCATTAACATCTTTTGCGTCCGCCTTAACAAATTTAGACTCTTCAATGATTGGTTTAAATAGTTCGGGATCCTTATTTAAAGATATTAACCTCTCAACATTATTTCTACCAACACCACTCCATTTAATTCTAGGTGCTTTAATATAACGCTCAAAGTTTTCTTTCTCCCTAACTTCTCTTTCAAAAGAGTAACCTGAAATTGCACGTATCTGCATAACTACGTAGTGTGTAACTACTTTACTATTGGTTTATTGATAGTGCCTGTGCTCTCATTTGTGTTTTAATACCCTCCACTTTACTAAGGAGGAATTCCATATCTTCTTCAGATAATTCTTTTGTTTCGGACCATTTCATACCCAAAACACTCATAAGTTCCCAACACTTATCTTGTTCTGTTAAGTTGGGATC
>JGI26081J50195_1000289_pt1 | contig 22214 bp, 19 predicted proteins | sample SaaInl74LU_5_DNA_FD_50195 | JGI IMG/M metagenome (IMG submission 50195) | reverse complement strand
GAAAACTTATTTGGAGACATTCTTACAGATGAAGCTTCAGTGATATCTGGATCTATGGGACTCATGCCTTCTGCTTCTGTTGGAACAGAAACTTCTTTATTTGAACCTATTCACGGTTCTTACCCTCAAGCTGCAGGAAAAGATATAGCCAATCCATTGGCTACAGTACTCTCTGCTGCCATGATGTTTGAAGACGCATTTGGGCTAAACGAAGAAGCTGCTTTAATCAGAAAAGTAGTCAATGAATCTCTAGAGGCTGGTTTTGTCACTGAAGACTTAGCAGAAGGCGTGGCCCCTCAAAAGACATCGGCCGTAGGCGATTGGTTGGCCGCTAAAATATTAGAAGCCTAATAAAGAACTATAACACCCATTGATACAATAAAAAAAAGCCCCGCTCTATGAGCGGGGCTTTTTAATACCATTTATTAATACAATATTAAACGATAGGTTTCATTGCAGTCATAGATGCCCTTAATCTAGCACCTACTATTTCTACAGGATGATTCCTTAGTGCTGCGTTTATAGTCACCAATTGTGTGTTAGACACCTTATTGTCAGTCCCTCTCCCGTAAGCCGTTCCAATCACATCTGTGTCAATACGCGTCATAAAATCTGCCAATAAAGGCTTACAAGCATGATCAAACAAATAACAACCATATTCCGCTGTATCAGAAATAACCCTATTCATTTCAAATAATTTCTTTCTTGCAATTGTATTGGCAATTAATGGGGTCTCGTGAAGCGACTCATAGTAAGCAGACTCTTCAATAATACCTGAAGCAGTCATAGCCTCAAAAGCCAATTCTACTCCTGCCCTAACCATGGCAACCATTAAAACACCGTGATCGTAAAACGCCTGCTCCGTGATAGTCTCAGAAGAAATAGGTGTTTTTTCAAAAGCAGTTTCTCCTGTAGCAGCCCTCCATTCTAAAAGGTTTTTGTCGTCATTAGCCCAATCCTCCATCATTGTTTTAGAGAAATGACCAGAAATAATGTCGTCCATATGCTTGTTAAACAAAGGCCTCATAATGTCTTTTAATTCCTCAGACAATTCGAAGGCTTTTATTTTTGCAGGATTAGACAAACGGTCCATCATATGAGTAATACCACCGTATTTCAATCCTTCCGTAATGGCTTCCCACCCGTATTGAATTAATTTTGCTGCGTATCCTTTATCCATTCCTTTTTCTACCATTTTGTCAAAACACAAAATAGACCCAGTCTGAAGCAGACCACATAAAATGGTTTGTTCTCCCATCAAATCGGACTTAACCTCAGCAACAAAAGAAGATTCTAACACACCTGCCCTGTCCCCACCAGTAGCTACTGCATAGGCTTTGGCTTGAGCTAAACCAACACCTTGAGGGTCATTGTCTGGGTGCACTGCAATAAGTGTAGGTACCCCAAAACCTCTCTTGTACTCTTCTCTCACCTCAGAACCAGGACACTTAGGTGCAACCATAATAACGGTCAAATCTTTACGTACTTGCATTCCTTCTTCTACAATATTGAATCCATGAGAATAAGATAATGTAGCCCCTTGCTTCATGAGTGGCATTACAGCAGTCACCACAGCGGTGTGTTGTTTATCTGGAGTTAAGTTAATGACTACATCTGCATGAGGAATTAACGCCTCATAAGTACCTACCTTGAAATTATTTTCAGTAGCATTTATAAAAGAAGCCCTTTTTTGCGCAATCGCTTCAGCCCTTAAGGTATAAGAAATATCTAAACCAGAATCTCTCATGTTTAAACCTTGGTTTAACCCTTGAGCGCCACAGCCTACAATTACAATTTTCTTTCCTTTTAAGGCTTCCACCCCATCTGAAAATTCAGAAGATTCCATAAACCTACATTTTCCCAATTGGGTCAGTTGTTCTCTTAGAGATAGGGTATTAAAATAATTTGCCATGATAAAAATTTCTTGTTATAATTTATTTAATTGTTTATTAAAAGTCCTTTAACAAGGACGATATCTGCATTTCTGATTTTGACACAGCAATCCTACCAGACCGCACAAATTGCATAATACCAAATGGTTTTAGCTGATCGTAAAGCGTGTCTACCTCTGACCTTCTTCCAGATTTTGAAATTACAAAAAAGTCTCTGGAAACAGTGACAATTTGAGCATTGCTGTCTTTTATAATATTTTGAATCTCTCTTTCGTCAAATAGCAAACTTGAGTTTACTTTAAATAGAGCAGCCTCCTGATAGATAATTTCATCATCTGTATGAGAAAAAACCTTAATTACCTCTATCTGCTTTTCTATTTGCCCCGCAATATTATGCACCCATTTGGGTGTAGTAAACACAACTATTGTGAATTTAGATACATTATCAATCTCTGATTTAGAGACATTTAAGCTTTCTATATTGATGTGTCGCTTTAAGAATATTCCTGATATTCTATTCAATAATCCTACGTTATTCTCTGAGTAAACAGAGATGGTATACCATGCATTCTCCATCTTGTGCTATTTTAGTCTAATCTCTGAAACGGATGCTCCAGTGGGTATCATTGGAAATACGTTATGTTCATTTTCTACACATACCTCTAAAAAGTAAGGTCCNTTATGTGCCATCATTTTTTCTATGGCCCCAGCCAATTGATCTCTTTCACTGACTCTTGCTGCCTCTATATCATAACCTGCAGCAATCTTAACGAAGTCAGGATTACTCATTACAGTAGAAGCATACCTACTTTCGAAAAACAATTCTTGCCATTGTCTAACCATACCGAGATGCTCGTTGTTGAGTACCATGATTTTTACGGCAGTCTTATTTTGGAAAATAGTTCCTAATTCTTGGATGGTCATTTGGTAGCCTCCATCTCCAATAATAGCAACTACTTCTCTGTCTGGAGCACCCATTTTTGCACCAATGGCAGCAGGAAGTGCAAAGCCCATAGTACCTAAGCCTCCTGAAGTTACATTACTTTTTGTTTGAGAGAAGCCGGCATACCTGCAAGCGACCATCTGGTGTTGTCCTACATCTGTAACTATGATAGCCTTGTTTCCACTCTTTTCATTGAGTATTCTTATGGCCTCTCCCATTGTAAGGCCGGGCTTGGTTGGGTATAAATCGTTTTTAATCACTTGTTCATACTCAATCTCATAGTGCTCATGGAAATTTTTCAACCAATCTTCGTGAGTGTTTTTATTGATTAATGGGAGTATATTTCTTAAACTTACTTTAGCATCTCCTAGTACCGCTACAGTAGTCTTTACATTTTTATCTATCTCTGCTGGGTCAATCTCAAAATGAATCACTTTAGCTTGCTTGGCATAAGTCTCTAAATTTCCTGTCACCCTGTCGTCAAAACGCATCCCAATGGTGATTAATACATCGCACTCATTGGTGAGTATATTTGGACCATAATTTCCATGCATTCCTACCATACCTACATTCAGCGGGTGACTGGTCTCTAATGCAGACAATCCTAGCACAGTCCAAGCGGCTGGTATACCAGATTTTTCTACAAAATCCTTAAATTCCTTTTCACCCTCTGACAATATAACCCCTTGTCCAAAAATGATGAATGGTTTTTTAGCCGTATTAATCAAGGCTGCTGCTTCAGACAAACTTTCTTTGGAGGCCACAGGGGTAGGAATATAACTCCTTACCTTAGTACATTTCTCATAGATAAAATCTAAAGACTCAAATTGCGCATTTTTAGTGATGTCTATGAGTACCGGTCCTGGTCTTCCAGATCGGGCAATATAGAAGGCTTTGGCTAAAATCTCAGGTATTTCGCTCGCTTCAGTGATTTGATAGTTCCACTTAGTCACTGGAGTAGAAATACCTATAATATCCGTTTCTTGAAAGGCATCTGTACCCAATAAATGTCTTCCCACCTGGCCAGTAATACAAACCATTGGCGTAGAATCTATTTGAGCGTCTGCCAATCCAGTNACTAAATTAGTTGCTCCTGGTCCTGAGGTAGCAATGGCCACCCCTACCTTTCCACTCACTCTTGCATAACCCTGAGCTGCATGAGTAGCCCCTTGCTCGTGTCTGGTCAGTATGTGGGTGAGTTTGTCCTGGAATTTGTATAATTCGTCATATACTGGCATAATAGCACCACCAGGGTATCCGTATATAAGATCTACACCTTCTGCCAAGAGACAATGAATAATGGCCTCTGCTCCAGTTATATTCATTTGTTTAGATGAATTTGTCGTTGTTGTCATTTGCATAATTAATTAAAAAACGTCTGTTACGCATCCTTTAGATGCAGAAGAAACTATGTTCGCAAATTTATATAAACTACCACTACTGACTTTAAGTTCAGGGGCTACCCATAATGCTTTCCGCTTATTGAGTTCTGCTATATCTATATCTAACGAAATGGTGTTTGAGCTAGCATCTATAGTAATATGTCTCCATCTTGAACCAATCCAATGGTTCCTCCAACTTGAGCTTCAGGAGACACGTGTCCTACTACAAATCCGTGGGTACCTCCAGAAAAACGTCCATCTGTAATTAAAGCGACCTCTTTGCCAAGACCCGCACCCATAATGCTGCTGTAGGCTTTAACATTTCTGGCATTCCTGGTCCTCCCTTTGGGCCTTCGTAACGAATGACCACCACATCTCCTTTTTTAACTTCTCCTGCTTTTATACCATCATTGGCTAAAAACTCTCCTTCGTACACTTTAGCAGGCCCTTTGAAATAAACCCCTTCTTTTCCTGTAATTTTAGCTACTGCACCTTCTTCCGCAAGGTTACCGTAAAGAATCCTAATATGTCCAGTTTCTTTTATTGGTGCATTTAGGGGTCTTATGACATCTTGGTCTTTTATAAGATCCGGAACAGATTGGAGGTTTTCTGCAATTGTTTTTCCAGTAACCGTCATACAATCACCGTGAAGCATGTCATTTTGAAGCATAAATTTCATTACCGCAGGTATACCTCCCACACGGTGTAAATCTTCCATAAGATATTGACCACTAGGCTTAAGGTCTGCGAGAAACGGGGTTTCACTAGAAATTCTGGTAAAGTCTTCTAGCGTAAAATCTATATTTGCTGTTTTTGCAATAGCCAAAAAATGCAATACCGCGTTGGTAGAACCTCCTAAAACGATGATTAATCTCACCGCATTTTCTAAAGACTTTTTGGTGATTATATCTAATGGTTTTAAATCCTTTTCTATTAGTAAGCCTAAGGCTTCGCCAGACGCTACACAATCCAATGGTTTCTCATTGCCTGTGGCAGGGTTAGAAGAATTATACGGTAAAGTCATCCCCAAAGCTTCAATAGCACTAGCCATTGTATTTGCAGTATACATTCCACCACAAGCACCAGCTCCAGGGCAGGCATTTTCAATTACTTCCTGATACGCTTTTTCATCTATAGTGCCAGCTACTTTCTCTCCCCATGCTTCAAAAGCTGAGACAACATCTAATTTTTTTCCTCTTGCACAGCCTGAGGCTATGGTTCCTCCATAAACCATTATGGAAGGTCTATTTAATCTTATCATTGCCATTAAAGCACCGGGCATATTTTTATCACAGCCTACTATGGTAGCCAAACCATCATAGTTCATTGCCTGAACTACTGTTTCCATAGAATCTGCAATAATATCCCTAGAAGGCAACGAATAGCGCATTCCAAAGGTCCCCATTGAAATACCATCACTTACCCCAATGGTATTAAAGATAAGTCCAGTAAGATTGGCTTTCTGGACCCCCAACTTTACTTCTTTAGCCAAATCATTCAAATGCATATTGCAAGGATTTCCCTCATATCCTGTACTCCCAATTCCTATCATAGGTTTTTTAAGGTCTTCTTTAGAAAGACCAATAGCGTGAAGCATTGCCTGTGAAGCAGGCTGGGTTGGATCTTGGGTAACGTGTTTACTGTATTTATTTAATTCTTTTGCCATTAGAGCGTCAGATTATAAGATTCTATTTGATATTATTATCAAATTTAACCTATTCTCACTCTCAGAGAAGTGGTCTTACTGTATTGGGCTGTATTCAAGCACTTAAAATGTAATTTAAAATGCTGAATAAGAACTGTTTAAGTGTGTTTTTTTATCATATTCAATAAAGCAAATTAACTGTATTATTTATTTCATGAAAACACCAATACAATTAAGGAGAATTATAAATCATTAAAATAATGCAACTATGTTTTAATACTTAAAAAGAGTGGCCCTCCATTTAAGTCAAGTCATTATTTAATACGTATTCCTGTCCATTGTTCTGTATTGAATGGCTTCCGCTATGTGTGCACTTTGAATATCAATTGCGCCCTCTAAATCTGCAATGGTTCTAGCCACTTTAATAATGCGGCTGTATGCCCGGGCAGAAAAGCGCAAACGTTTCATGGCTGCTTTAATAATTAATTGACTTTCATCATTTAAAACACAAAAAGCTTGAATTTCATTAACATCCATTTGTGCGTTGTGAAAAACCCCTTCTATGGTTTTAAAACGTTTCAATTGAATATCTCTAGATTTCTGTACCCTTTCCAAGATAACAGCACTCTTCTCAGAAAAAGAAGTGTCAGACAATTTTTCATAAGAAACCGCCTGAACTTCTAATTGAATGTCTATTCTGTCTAAAAGAGGGCCAGATATCTTTGAAACATANCTCTNNGCCTCTTGAGCGTTAGAGTCATACAGTGTGTTTTGTTGANAAAAATGACCCGATGGACTAGGATTCATGCTAGCCACTAGCATAAAACTGGCTGGATAGCTTATNGTATATTTGGCCCTAGATATTGTTATTTTACGGTCTTCCAAGGGCTGTCTTAAAACCTCTAAAACACCTTTCTTAAATTCTGGAAGNTCGTCCAAAAAAAGCACTCCATTGTGNGCCAAAGAAATTTCACCTGGNTGNGGAAAGCTCCCTCCTCCTACTAAGGCTACGTCTGAAATAGAATGATGTGGGCTTCTAAATGGACGCTGACATAATAATCCATGGGTTTCCAGTATTCCTGCTACAGAATGAATTTTTGTGGTTTCCAAGGCCTCTTGAAAATTCATCTCTGGTAAAATAGATGGAAGTCTTTTAGAAATCATCGTTTTTCCTGCCCCAGGAGGTCCAATGAGTAAAATATTGTGTCCTCCTGCTGCAGCTACTTCCATGGCGCGCTTAATCCCTTCCTGCCCTTTAACGTCACTAAAGCAAAGCGAGGGCTTATTTGTTAGGCTAGACAGTGACTTTTGATCTTTTAGACCCTCCCCTTTAATGTTGTGATTAGAGGCCTGAAGGCTAGAAAATGACAACTGATGAGACGCATGGCTAAAAAAGTGAACTACTTCAGTAAGGTGTGACACCCCAATAATTGCTATCCCTACAATTAGCCCTGCTTCTGCCTCATTTTCCTTAGGGATTACAATCCCTTTAAAACCTTCTTCCAAAGCTTGAATGGCCATTGCCAAAACACCTTTAACAGGTAAAATACTTCCATCTAAGGAAAGCTCTCCCATGATTAAGTAGTCTTTTGAGTCAACTCCTTTTAACTGGGAAGAAGCCAATAATATGCCAAAAGCCAGTGTGAGGTCGTAAGCAGCCCCTTCTTTTTTCAAGGCTGCAGGAGCCATATTTATCGTAATCTTCTTACCCGGTATTCTATATCCATTGTTTAAAAGTGCTGCTGCAATCCTATAGTGACTCTCTTTGACTGCATTATCTGGCATTCCAACCAGATGATACCCAATACCAAGGGCTATATGGACCTCTATAGTAATGGTTACAGCGCTAATACCAAATACAGCACTCCCGTACAGTTTTGTAAGCATCTTATATTTTTTTTATAAGGTAGCTAAAAGTATCTGTGGGTAAGAAGCAGTTCTATAAAAAGCAAACTGACTGGGATGAATGAATTTTAAGGTGAATTTATCTAGAGGGCTTTAAGACCAATTTTGAAGACTGACTAATAATTTCTCTTTATTGAGCAGCAGGGTTCTAAAACCACCATTTCTGTAAAGCTGTGCCTGATCTTCATAGTGAGCGCTAAACGGATTTCCTGATTGCCCGGTAGGCAATATTCCAAGTGCATGCTCTATGTCTGAGAAATCAATCACCCTTCTGGTAGAAGGACCTTGATTCGCTTTAAACCCACCTGCCTCTGTATAACTAAAACCAGTGTTATTAATTACTTCCTTACCACCACTAATTGGAAAAGGTCCTACATTAAAAAAACTTCTTAAGGCTGCAATTTTACCAATAGGATGTTCGTGTTCTACGGTATGTATTTTTCCCCATTTCCATTGTTTTGGATCAGTTCCAAAACCATCCGTAAGGTCTTTGAAAGCTATTTTGAAGGAAGATTTCAGTAATTCACTTTTAGTTTCTATTTCAGCAGTTTTTTTGTTGTCAAACCAAATACTCTCTGCCTTTTTAGCCATAGGCGCAATAGCCCTTTTAAAAAAATGCGTGGTTTGAATGGCTTTAAATTGGGTTTCTCCAAGCTCATCTAAGAATACCGCCTTTAAAAAATAATATTCCCACTTGTGAAATAAAGCAGCTGCTGTAGTTGTTTCTGGATAATCACCTTCCCAAGATTGCAAATCATTGTAAGCCCATTGTTCGTCTGTAGTCAAAGAAGCAAAAAATGAAGTGTCCTCTTTTAATGCCAGATTAAAATCTGCTATAATGCCAGGGTTTACTGAAGAGGTGTGGTCTAAAATCATCTCTGAAACACTGGATTTATCCCAATCACTTTTTGGATCTAACAATTGAACAATTCTCTTGGCCCTGTTTTCAGGTAAGTAATATCCGGGGTATGTTTTTCCCGAAGGAAATAAGGGGGCATTGTTGGCAGAATACACATAGTTCCATGGTGGATTTTCAGACATAGGATTTTCAGAAAAATCTGTAAACTTTATTTTCTCCTGTGCTGCATTGGTTCCATCTAAAATAAATTTGGAAGACACCCCCTGAGGAAGTTCGTAAAGTGCTGCAGTGGCCCACCAAGCAATATTACCCTCACTATCGCCGTACATCACATTAAGACCTGGCGCATGAATATTAGGCAAAGCTGTTTTGAATGAATTTTTGTCTGCTGCATGTGATATACTATACAGGGCATTTAATACTTTATTAGGCCTCTGTGTATACACCCAAGACATACTCAGGGGCTTGTTTGCAGATAATCCATCTATAACCTCATTCATTAAGGGACCGTGAAGGGTAGACTTTACTTGAAAAGATATTGGATTGGCGTCTTTGACTTTAATCTGTTTTTCTTGTAATTGAAAAGGGAGCCACTCCCCTTCATACAAGTAAGCATTGCTGTCTGTAACATGAGATTGGGTCTGATAAAAATCAATGTCGTCGTTCTCAAACATAGTGAGTCCATAGGCCATTTTCCTATTGTGCGCTAAAAGAGGAAATGGAATTCCAGCCAAGTGATACCCATAATTTTCATATTGAGGCGTCTCAATATGAGCTTCAAACCATACTGAGGGTTGTGCAAAACCAATATGGGGATCATTGGCAAAAATGACCGCACCGTTTTTGGTCTTTTCCGCACCTATGACCCAGGCATTACTACCAATAAATTGTGGTGCAGGAACTTTTTCTAAAAGTGCTGCTATTTGATCTTCTACTGCTGTAAAGACTGGTATAGACACAGTGTTTGGATCAAAATCAATTTCCAAATCATTGAGGTAATTGGAGCCAAGTGAATGGTGAATATTAGATAAAAGGGGATCAGTCCTTTGGGCAACAGCAAAACTAAATGACATATAACCAAGGGTATTGTATATGTCTTTTAATTCAAAAAGTGTTTTTTCCATTCCCGTTAAATAAAATTCCACAGGAGTGGCACCATCAGTTACAAACTTATTTACCCCCTCTAAATAAGCCAAGGATAGTTTATATTCTGGACTAGATGTGTCTAGTTGGGCAACGGCCTTTTCGCTAGATGCATCTATCCCTAAAGTGAGAAAAAGACGGTCTGTTTCTATTAAATCTGATCCAAAGAGTTCCGCAAGCCTGCCAGAACCAATTCTTCTGAGTACTTCCATTTGCCAAAGCCTGTCTTGGGCATGAACGTAGCCAAGAGACTTAAAAGCATCTTCTTCAGTTTGTCCGTAAATATGGGGTACACCATAGGCGTCATAGTACACTTGAACTTCTTCTGATAATCCGGCTAAAGATTTGGAGCCTTTATAATTCGGTGCCATTGACTGTACCACAACAACAACAATAATTAAAGATAAAAAAGCAATGAGTACAATAGAAACTAATATTCGTTTGATGTTTTTCATAATGATACTATCTAATCAAAACCTGTTATGGAATTATCTGTTTAGGGCTCCTAAAAGCCATTTTTTATAGGTGGGTATATCTGTGTATTGAATGGCTGGAGCCAATACTTCCAATGATGGTGATAAAAGTACATAATAAGGCTGTGAAGCTGCATTAAAATTAACCGTTTGAAAGGTACCCCATTTCTGACCAATCGTTTCAATAGGCTTTTGCCTGCCGCTTGGATAGGTGAAAACAAATTGATCTGAGTGAGGGAGTTCCTTACGGTCATCTACATATAGAGAGATTAACACAAATTCTTCATTAATCAAGGTAAAAACCGACGGATCACTCCAAACGTTTTCTTCCACTCTCCTACAATTTACACAAGCCCATCCTGTGAAATCTAATAGAATGGGTTTATTTTCTTCTTGAGCTACGCGCCACCCTGTCTCAAAATCTTTGTAGCAATTTAGTCCTAGAGGACAGTCAGACTCTTGTGCGTAAACACTGTAAAAACTTGGGGGAGGAAAACCGCTTAACCAAGCAAGGTTTTGCTTTTTAAAAATCCCTAGTAATAAGAAAGACCCAAATACGATACATCCTGCAATCCAAGGAAATCTAGACCAATGAATGGGCTTTTTCATCTTGTCGAATACCCCTAATAAATACGCTGCCAAGCCTATAGATAGCAACAGCCAAATTCCTAAGAAGATTTCACGCTTTAGGATACCCCAATGTCCCACCAAATCTGCATTGGACAGAAACTTAAATGCCAAGCCCAATTCTAAAAATCCTAAGAACACTTTTACGGTAATCATCCAGCCACCAGATTTTGGTAAGCCGCTCAATAGACCTGGAAACAAAGCAAACAAGGCAAAAGGCAAAGCCAATGCCAGTCCAAAACCAAACATGCCCACTGTTAAATTAGTTGCAACATCTCCACCCGCTAAGGTAGTACTACCAAGGAGACCCCCTAAAATAGGACCTGTACATGAAAAAGAGACCAGAGCTAAGGTAAGCGCCATAAAAAAGACCCCAACCACACCACCAATTCTTGAGGCAGAGGCATCTATTTTATTGCTCCATGAGGCAGGTAGATTCAATTCGTAAAAACCAAAAAATGAGCCAGCAAAGAATATAAATATAACAAAGAACAAGAGATTTAGCCAAATATTTGTAGCTATAGTGTTTAGAATCTGAGCATCTAGAGAATTAAACAAATGAAAAGGAAGTGATAGTAAAACATAGATAAGCACTATAAAAAATCCATACCAAAGTGCATTTGTAATTCCTTTTTTCTTGTCATCGGAACTTTTAGTAAAAAAAGATACTGTCAATGGAATCATGGGAAAAACACATGGCGTAAGCAGTGCAATAAACCCGCCGAGCATGCCCAATAAAAATATCTTCCACCAACCATTCACACCACCCGCTGTTTCTTTTGGTACTAATGAACCCAATCGATCTTTGGATTTAAGGTCTAAGAGCAAAGCAGTTGTTTTTTCGCGGTCGCCATTATTTATGACAGCTGCTTGTGAGCTTACCTCTTTACCGGTTTCCAAAGCAACTGTAAAGCGAACCATGTTTGGAATACAAACTTCTTTACAGACTTGATAATCTATCGAAAATGAAATTTCTGAAAGCCCTCTGTCCTTAATTTCTAAACGTTGCTTAAAGATCACACTGTCTTTAAAAAAAAGTTCTGTTACATTAAAAACATCAGAATATTCGCCATATGTCTGGCTTTCTTCGGTAGTCCCTAATAACAAAAAGGAATCATTCTGATTTTCATACTTAAAAATCGCAGGTTGAGAACCACCCTCAGGAGAATACTGAGAATACAAATGCCAATCTTTTTCAATAGTTCCAATTAATGAAATGACGTAAATACTGTCATTTTCTTTAACTATTGATGGTGTCCACTGTACAGGGTCTTCAGAAGCAGACATTGGAAAAGAAAAATCTTGACCAAATACGATCTCTTGGGAGCTGATGAATAAAAAAGCGCAAAGAATTATTTTTTTTATAAAATCCTGAAACATAATGATTTATCTGTATTTAATTTTGAGGCAAACCGTCTATCTGCTCTATGCCCAACGACCCAAATAATTTGATCTTTTGCGTCTGTTAACAACCAAATAGAAGCCTTTGAAATTACATTTATTTTTTCATCTCTTAAAAACTTTGACACCTTCTTTTTCCCTTTCATTCCATTGGGGTAGAATAAATCTCCTTCTCTCGGATGTCTTAGTTTTAATGGGTAAGTGATGGTGTCTTCATCTACTAAAATAAATTCATGATGGGCTTTAGATGAAACTTCTTTGGTTTGTGAAATACTCAATTGAATGGGGTTTTTAATACCTAATTCACCTGGATAAATAGACACTGATTCTTCTGCTATACACGACGCTTCACTGGGCGTTAAAAGGGGTGTTAAAATAAGTGTACTTCTATCTTTTAACAACAAATGACTAGAAGACAATAATTTTTTTCCATTTTCACGCTGACACAGATCAAGTACTGCATTGGCGTCATTAAAGCCATAGGGAGAGAATAATCCATACATAACAGCTAAAACATGTGGCGTTGCACACAATTGATCAATAGTGATATGAACTTCAATGCCAATGGTAAGAAAAAACTCTTTTTTAAGCTGCTCTAAATACAAGGAAGCCAGTTGTGAGCGCTCTTTCAAATGCGACTGTGTTTGGATCATATTTTCCAAAGCAGTAGGATGCAAATCAGCCATTAGAGGCAATACTTCGTGTCTAATTTTATTTCTGAGATAATCGGTACTGTCATTAGAGCTGTCCTCGCGCCATTGTATATGATTCTCATTGGCAAATGTCAATAGGGCAGCTTTAGCAAAACAAATTAGGGGTCTTCTGATGTAATCTCTTTTCTCAGGAATACCCAACAATCCCTCTATACCTGTCCCCCTAGAAAGATTAATAATCATGGTTTCCAGTGCGTCCTCACGCTGATGTGCTGTGAGTAAATACTGGTAATTATGTGTCTTAATGAGCTTGTCAAACCAATTGTAGCGAAGTGTTCTAGCCCCCATTTGAATTGAAACCTTATGTTTTTTTATATAAGCATTGGTGTCAAAACTTGTTTGGAAGACCGGCACACCTAATTCAAGCGCCAAATTGGCTACAAATTGGGCATCGGCCGTGGAAGCGGCCCCACGTAAATTAAAATTACAATGGGCCAAAGCAAAAGTCAAACCACACTGCGAACACAAATGGGCCAGCACTACTGAATCTACCCCACCACTGCAAGCCAGCAAAAATGGACTTGTTGTAAGTTCCTTAAATTGGGTGTTTAGATGGTTTTTAAAAGCGGTAATCACGAGAACTAATTATTGGGTTTGACGTGTTTTTATTTGCTACTTTTGAAACGTAAAGATACCCTTAATTTTGGAGTTAGCCCTTATGGAGCAAAAGCGATTACATTTTATAGATGCCATTAGAGCTTGGGCCATTCTCATGATGTTGCAAGGACATTTTATAGATGGATTACTCGCCCCACAATTCAGAGATCAAGATCAGGACTGGTTTCAAATTTGGACCTATTTTAGGGGCATTACTGCACCGGTTTTTTTTACGGCATCTGGGCTAATTTTCACCTATCTTTTATTCAAAAACACCCACACTACCTATGTCAATAAAAGAATTAAAAAGGGCTTAAAAAGAGGGGTGCAACTGATTGTTTTGGGGTATTTATTGAGACTTAATTTACAGGGGCTGCTAAACGGGCATATTTATCCTAGTTTCTTTTATGTAGATGTATTGCATTGCATTGGTTTGGCCATTCTCATTTTAATTTTTGCGTATAAATTAATAGGCCATTGGTCCATTAAGGGGTTCAGTATAGTTGTATTTGCATTGGCTACGCTTATTTTTAGTTTTGAACCTTGGTTTAAAGGATTGGATTGGTCCAATTGGCCAGTAGCTTTAAGCCATTATTTTACCCGTGAAAATGGTGCTTTATTCACCTTTATTCCTTGGGTGGGCTACAGCTTTTACGGCGCCTTTATGGCTGTGATTTTGGTTAAACTAAGTCATAAAAAAATGTTTTATCCCATCGCTATACTTGGCTTATTTATTTTGGGTACTTGGTTAAAATATGACTCTTCCAGATTTTTTATATTTCTAGGCGATCAATTTGGGTGGAAGGTATTCAGCGCTGTTGCTTACAACAATTACCTATTTATTAGACTCGGAGATGTGTTTTGGGTTCTTGGTGTGTTCATGCTGGGGAGGCAATTCCTTCAATACAAAACACTTTTAGCCATTGGTCAAAACACCTTGAGTATCTATGTCATTCACGCAGTAATCTTATACGGAAGCTTTCACGGTTTTGGCCTGTATAAGTTTTTTAAAAAATCGCTCAATGTACCCGAAGCTTTTGCCGGGGGATTGCTTTTTGTGCTATGCTGTGTCAGTCTGTCATTTTTATATGAATACAAAAAGGGATTTGTAAAAGATTATATTTCTCGTATATTTAAAAAAAATAAAAATTATGAGTGATGTTAATTCAGGGCCTATTCCTGTGGCCTTAGAAAAAGATAAAAACTACAGCTGGTGTACCTGTGGGCATACAGAAAATGAACCTTTTTGTGACGGTTCACACAGAAAAAACAATGCTACACCATCCTTAAAATTCAGTGTTTCTGAAGAAAAAACAGCCTATTTATGCAGCTGTAAAAAAACATCAAACCCACCTTATTGTGACGGTAGTCATAAAGGATAATGTAGGAACATAAAAGTTATTATAATAGAAAAGCCCGCTAATAGCGGGCTTTTCTTATACAGTAAAAGATTTATTAAATATGCAAAGCCCTGTCTTCCGTTGCCGCTAAAGCAGCTTCTTTTATGGCTTCTGCAAAGGTGGGGTGCGCGTGAGACATTCTTGAAATATCTTCAGCAGATGCTCTGAATTCCATGGCTACTACAGCCTCTGCAATTAAATCTGCACATCTAGCGCCAATCATATGCACCCCTAAAACCTCATCGGTTTCTTTGTGTGCTAAAATCTTTACAAAACCATCTAGGTCCATACTTGCCCTAGATCTTCCAAGGGCTCTCATTGGAAATTGACCCACTTTATAAGGCGTGTTACTTTCCTTTAACTGTGCTTCTGTTTTTCCAACTGCAGCAACTTCTGGCCAGGTATATACAACTCCAGGGATTAAATTATAATCAATATGAGGTTTTTGGCCAGCTATAATCTCAGCGACCATGGTACCCTCTTCTTCTGCTTTATGCGCCAGCATAGCACCAGCTACTACATCGCCAATTGCATATATATGTGGTGTGGCTGTTTGTAAATGACTGTTCGTAACTACCCTGCCCCTTTCATCAAGACTTACGCCTGCTGCTGCTGCATTTAGGCCTGCGGTGTAAGGACTTCTCCCAACAGCAACCAAACAATAATCTGCCTCTAAAACTACTTCTGCGCCTTTTTTATCATTGGCTTTAACCGTTACTATGTCTCCCTTTCTAGTGACTTCTTTCACTCCGTGTGACAAAAGAAATTTCACTTTCTGCTTTTTCATCACCTTGGCGAGCTCCTTAGAAAGTGCCTCATCCATGGAAGGAATAATACGTTCTGCATATTCTACCACAGTAACTTCTGCGCCCAATCTCTTGTATACCTGTCCCAATTCAAGACCAATAACACCTCCACCTATGACCACTAAGTGCTTTGGGATTTCTGGGAGAGAAAGGGCCTCTGTAGAGGTAATTATACGTTCTTTGTCTTGGGTAATAAAAGGCAATTGACTGGGTTTTGATCCAGTAGCAATAATAGTATTCTTTGCAGAAATGCTGGTAGTTTTACCCTCACTGTCTTTTACAGAAATAGTATGTGCATCTTTAAAACTACCAAAACCGTGAAGTACAGTGATTTTATTTTTATCCATTAGATACTCAATACCTTTGGTAGTTTGAGCTACAACACTGTCTTTTCTAGCAAGCATTTTAGAGAGATTAGCGATAATTTCTCCTGGAATTTCAATCCCGTGTGTTTCAAAATGTTTTGTAGCGTCTTCATAATGGTGGGAAGAATCTAACAAAGCTTTAGAAGGAATACATCCTACGTTTAAACAGGTTCCTCCTAAGGTATTATATTTTTCTATCAAAGCCGTTTTAAGGCCTAATTGTGCACAGCGAATTGCTGCTACATAACCTCCAGGTCCTGAACCTATCACGGCTACATCAAAAGCATCCATATTTTTTATTTTAAGTAAACTATAACAAAATTACCACATAAGTTTTAGCTTACAAAGGTATATGTGCAGTATCTTTTATTTCACTAATCACAAAGGCACTTTGGGTACTTCCAATGGCTGAAATAGTCGTGAGTTTACGCACCATAAAATCCCTGTAAGCAGCCATATCCTCTAAATGAATTTTCAATAAATAATCGTATTCACCAGCGATATGAAAACAGCTTACCACAGCCTCTAATCGGGCAATCTCTCTTTCAAATTGAAGCACCATATCTTTAGAGTGTTGCTGTAATTTAACATGGCAAAATGCCACGAAATTCTTGTTTACTTTTGATTTATCCAAAACGGCAGCATACCTAGATATAATCCCTGAACGCTCTAATTTTTTTATGCGTTCATAGATAGCCGTATTAGAGAGTCCAAGTTGGTTGGCGTAATACTTATTGGGTTTTTTACTGTCTTCTTGGAGTAGTTTTAAAAGACTTTTGTCAATCTGGTCCATCATTTTTAGATAATTTTAAAAGCAAAATAATCATTTAGGTGTTTAAAAAGATTTATTTTCCTATAAATTTATAATATTTAGATAAATTATCTGTAAAATATATTTTTAATTGTAAATATTCAATTGAAGCAATAGATTTACTGAAATTAATCTTATGAAAACTTCAAAATCTGGTGCAGCATCTATTTTATCTCAACTTAATATTGGTGCCCATAGTGGTGTAAATCCATCTATTTCAGACAGTAGTACCTATGCATTTAATACTGCAAAGGATATGTCGGATACTTTTGAAGGCACCAAAGATGGTTGTTTTTTATACAGCAGACACAGTACACCAACCAACCACATGCTAGCTAACAGCCTAGCTGCAATGGAAGGAAGTGAAGCTGCCCATGTATTTGGCAGTGGTATGGGCGCAATTACTGCCGTACTATTTCAGTTGTGTGCTGCTGAAGACCATATTGTAAGTAGCAGAACCATATACGGAGGCACCTATGCCCTATTAAAAAACTTCATGCCTAAATACGGCGTACAAACCAGTTTTGTGGACACTACTGACCTCCAAGCTGTAACAGCTGCCATTACACCTAAAACAAAAGTGTTGTACTGTGAGGCAATGAGTAATCCGCTTTTAGAAATTAGTGATATAGAAGCACTGGCTGCAATTGCAAAAAAACACCAACTCACTCTTGTGGTAGACAATACCTTTACTCCCTTAATGATTGCGCCCATTAAACACGGGGCACATATTGTCATACACAGTCTCACAAAATTTATTAATGGCACCTCAGATGCAGTCGCAGGCGTTGTTTGTGCTACAGAAGATTTTTGTCACTCACTAAGGGATGTAAATCAGGGAGCAGCCATGCTCTTTGGAAGTACCTTAGACAGCCAAAGGGCCGCCTCTATTCATAAAAATTTAAAAACACTGCCTATTAGAATGACCAAACATTCAGAAAATGCTTGGTGTATTGCTCGAGGACTTCAACAGGCAGGATATAAAGTCATGTATCCAGGACTTGAGGATCACAAAGGAAAGCAAACGCTTGAGAAACAATTAGAAGCAGGTTTTGGTTATGGTGGATTAATGACCTTAGACGCAGGTAGTCTAGAAAAAGCAAACGCTCTAATGGAAGCCATGCAAGACGCAGGCGTAGGATATTTGGCCGTAAGTTTAGGGTTTTACAAAACCCTATTTTCTGCCTCAGGAAGCTCTACCTCCTCTGAGATTTCTCCAGAGGAACAAAAACAAATGGGTCTTGGGGAAGGTTTAATTCGTTTTTCGATTGGCCTAGACCATCTGCCAGAGGAAACGCTGGCACTTATCTTGGATTGTATAGAAAAAGTGGCCTTGCATAAAGGCGCTTAAAATTGTAATATTACGCTTTACTAAAAAACTACTATGAAGTCAAAAGCGTCTACTCCAAAATCTATTTCTCTTAAAGCTTCCTTAATACCTGTGGTATTATTAGTGGTTTTATTGGCCTACAATGTTTTTGTCTTTGGAGACGACGCCCTAAGCGGTTCCAACCAATTTATTTTACTGATCGGTGGTGCTATAGCAGCTGTAGTAGGCTTTTACCACAAAGTATCTTATGAAAAAATGCTTGCAGAAGTGGCGGAAAATTTAAAATCTACTACTGGGGCCCTACTTATCCTACTGATGGTGGGTGCGTTATCTGGTACTTGGCTAGTGAGTGGCATTATACCGGCCATGATTTACTATGGTTTACAAATTCTAAACCCCACCATATTTCTGGCTGCTTGTGTCATTATATGTGCTATAATTTCCATTGCTACAGGTAGCTCGTGGACTACATCTGCAACGGTGGGTATTGCCCTTATCGGTATTGGAAATGCCCTTGGAATTCCTATGGGAATGACAGCAGGTGCGGTCTTGTCTGGGGCTTATTTTGGAGATAAAATGTCGCCACTAAGTGACACAACAAATCTAGCGCCAGCTATGGCTGGAGGTGATTTGTTTACCCATATTAGGTATATGCTGCTCACAACAGTTCCCACACTTATAGTCACACTAATTGTTTTTGTTGTATTAGGATTCACAATGGATACTTCAGGAGAAGCAGACACAGCGTCCATTCTCAATAGTATAGACGCCACCTTTAATATTAGTGGTTGGTTGTTTCTTGTGCCATTGGGCGTGATTTTAATGATACTTAAAAAAACGCCACCCCTAATGGCTTTACTTATTGGAACGCTTTTAGGAGGTGTTTTTGCCCTAATTTTCCAACCCGAAATTATTGCTGGTTTGTCTGGAGCTAAAGAACTCAACTTTGAAAACGGCTATAAAGGAATCTTAAACGCCATTACAGTAAGCACAGAAATTGCCACTGACAATGTTGCCCTAAACGACCTTTTTACCTCTAAAGGCATGTCTGGAATGTTAGGAACTATATGGTTAATCATGTGCGCCATGGTTTTTGGAGGTATTATGGATGGAATTGGTGCACTTTCAAAAATTAGCGAAACACTCTTGGGAATGGCCAAGACAACCTTTGGGCTTTTTGCCAGTACTGTAGCGAGTTGTTTGGCGCTAAATGTAACCGCCTCTGACCAGTACTTAGCCATTGTTATTCCAGGAAAGATGTTCTCCAAAGCTTATAAAGACAAAGGATTGGCTCCTGAGAACCTAAGTAGAACCCTAGAAGATTCAGGAACTGTCACCTCTGTGCTTATCCCTTGGAATACTTGTGGTGCTTATCACTCTGGCGTATTAGGTGTTGGTGTAGCAGACTATTTTGTCTATGCTATATTCAATTGGTTGAGTCCATTCATGACTTTATTATTCGCTGCTTTTCAAATTAAAATAGCCCAATTAAAAAAGGATTAGTTCCCCTATCAATTTTTCTTATAGCCCTATTGTTATAAAGTAGGTTGGTGTTTTTTATAAGACTTAGTTAGTTGTACTTTTGCAGCATCAAATAACAAAACAATTAACTATGGCCTTTGTAGGAAAAAAATTTCCAAATTTAAGCGTAAACGCAATGAATGAAATGGGTGACACCTTTAAAATTAATATTTTAGAGGAAGCCCAAAAGAACAACAAAAAAGTATTATTATTCTGGTATCCAAAGGACTTCACATTTGTATGTCCAACAGAATTACACGCATTTCAAGATGCACTTGCAGATTTTGAAAAAAGAAACACTATGGTTATTGGTGCCTCTTGTGATACTGCAGAAGTTCATTTTGCTTGGTTAAACACTCCAAAAGACAACGGTGGTATTGAAGGAGTAACCTATCCTTTAGTAGCAGACAGCAACAGAAATTTATCTGCTGTTTTAGACATATTAGATGCTACAGAACAACAATACGATGAAAACTCAGGCGTGGTACTTTTAGAGGGAGACAATGTTACCTACAGAGCCACTTATCTAATCGATGAAGAAGGAACTGTTTTTCACGAAGGAATAAACCACATGCCTCTTGGTAGAAATGTACAAGAATTCATCCGTTTAATAGATGCTTACGCACACGTTCAGAAAAATGGAGAAGTATGTCCTGCCAATTGGGAAGAAGGAAAAGAGGCTATGTCTGCAAATAGAGACGGTGTAGCAAATTATTTAGCTTCTCACTAAGCCTTAAATAAATTTAGGCGGGGCAATAGCCCCGCTTTAATCTCATTAAATAATTTTAAGATGGTGGTAGAATTAGAACAAGACAATCTAGCAGAAATAATTGCCCAAAATCCTAAGGTAATGGTTCAATACAGTGCTACTTGGTGTGGTAATTGCAGGATCATGAAACCAAAATTCAAAAAAGAGGCTCAGGAAAATGAAGCCATAACATTCGTTATGGCCGATGCTGAAAAATTTCCTGAATCTAGAAAGTTAGCCCAAGTAGACAACCTGCCTACCTTTGCTGCTTTTTCGGGTGGGGCCCTTTTAAACCAAGTACAAACCAATAAATACGAAGTTCTTAAAACACTAGTCAATGAAGTTGCCAGTCATTAAACATTTGCTTTCTTTTGTTGAAGAAAATGATGTTGATTATCTAGAGGAAACCATTGAAACCCTTGAATCAATTTCTGAAATTTCTTCTTTAAAAGATGAAGAATTAGACCTTATAGGAGAATTGATTTCAAACCTTTATGGCGCAGTGGAGGTGCAAAAAACTATTACTGCGGGTACCCCTAAAAAAGAGGCTTTAAACAACTTCATGAAAAGGGTCTTAGGCGCTATAGATAAATAATATTCTAAGGAATCAATGATAGAAAAGGACCGTAAATTTCCTTTAATCAATTAAAAATCTCCTAATTGGAGATTTTTTTTTTGGTCTTCTCCAAATAGCGTATTTTTATAGACTAAAATTTCACTTATGGCAACTGTACACTTAAAAGGAACTCCATTACAAACTATAGGCACGCTTCCAACGGTAGGAAGCAATGCACCAGATTTTTCACTGACTGCATCTGACTTATCTGATAAGTCATTAAATGATTTTAGCGGTAAGAACATCATTCTTAATATTTTTCCAAGTATAGATACGGGNACCTGTGCTCAATCTGTAAGATCTTTTAATAAAATGGGTGNTGCTAAGGACAATACGGTTGTTCTATGTATTTCTAAAGACCTTCCATTTGCCCAAGCCAGGTTTTGTGGTGCAGAAGGATTAGAAAATGTAGTAAACCTGTCAGATTTTAAAACAGGAAAATTTGGTGGTGACTACGGACTAAGTTTCACTGAAGGACCTTTAGCGCCATTACATTCAAGGGCTGTAGTTGTTATTGACACCAATGGAAAAGTAATCTACACAGAACAAGTCAATGAAATTGTAGATGAGCCTAACTACGAAGCAGCCCTAGCTGTACTTTAAAAATAGTAACCACCCTACAATGGCTAAAAAGGCAAGTGACCACCTACATAAGAAAAGCACTCCTAAATTAAAGCTTGAGATTTCAAAAAAGAATAAAGTCATTATTGGCTTTGCTATTTTGGTCATAGGTTTATCATTGTCTATCTCTTTTATTTCCTTTTTAAACCATTGGCAAGAAGACCAGAGCGTTTTGAGCGCTTTTTTAGACAGAGAGGTCGCTGCAAAAAATGCACTTAATAAATTAGGTGCTGCACTAGGGTATTTTTTTGTGTATAAAGGTTTGGGGCTCAGTGCCCTGATTTTATCTAGTTTGGTTTGTATCAGTGGGTTTTATATATTTTTAAGTCTACCTAAAAAATCTCTTTATAAAATTTGGTTTTGGGGATTGTATTCCGCGCTCTTTCTAAGTATCACATTGGGATTCACTGCAGACA
>JGI26081J50195_1000278_pt1 | contig 22733 bp, 16 predicted proteins | sample SaaInl74LU_5_DNA_FD_50195 | JGI IMG/M metagenome (IMG submission 50195) | reverse complement strand
TCTGGTTGACCCTTGTAGTTGAGGGTATGGACGAAGCTCTTCCTTAATTTTTGCGAGGTATGATCGTAGAGTAGGATGGGTACGTTAGTTTCTGTCGGTTTACCTCGATTGTCAAGGAGATTGATTTGCGCCGTGGTGTTATCCAATGCCTGCGAAATCACAACCCCTAATACGTTCTTGAAAGTATTCTCATCGGCCGCATCGAAATACGTTCCGACGCATTCGAAACTGTCTTTAAAATCTTCATCGAGCCCAATACCAATAACAAAGGGTTTTAGAATGATTCCCTTTTGCTGAAGACGCTTACTGACCACACACGGATCACCATCACAGGCCTCCACACCATCTGTAATGAGTATGACAATGTTGCGGCAATCTGTACAAGGCGGGAAATCATAAGATGCCTTTAGAAGCGAACCCGCGATTGGGGTTGTGCCTTTGGGATTAATGGCCTTGAGTACACGCTTAATTTTATAGATGTTGCCATTACTAAATGGAACTTCTAACCTGGTATCGGAACAATCTTGCGGCGGCACAGGTTTTTGATGCCCGTACACACGAAGGGCCAATTGGAAATTACCTTCCTCTTGAATGCCCTGTAAACTATCCAGCATTTGCCCCATTAAGCGCTGTGCAACGTCAATCTTCGCGCCACTTTCCCAACGGCCATACATGCTTTGACTGCCATCGAAAACGAATAAAATTCTCGTTAACGGTGGACGTTCTTCCTCTACCTGCGATTGCGCTTGCAGCGAAATACAGAAAAAGAAAAATGCTATGGCGGTAAGTTGTTTCACTATGGTCTAGTAATCGCCTAACGTTTCTGGGTTTTGGCTAAGTGCGTCGGCTAATTGTTCGTCGTTTGGCGCAACCCCGTGCCATTTGTGTGTACCCATCATGAAGTCAACACCGTTGCCCATCTCTGTATGGAGAAGAATACACACAGGTTTGCCATGACCTGTAGCTGCCGTTGCTTCGATAAGAGCCGATTTAACTGCATCCAATTCGTTGCCTTGAGCTACAGAAATAACGTGCCATCCAAAAGCTTCAAATTTTGCTTGAATAGAACCCATGGCCAATACTTCATCAGTAGAGCCGTCAATTTGCTGTGCATTGACATCGACGGTTGATATAAGGTTATCTACTTTTTTCGCAGAAGCATACATTGCGGCCTCCCAAACCTGGCCTTCTTGCAATTCACCGTCGCCGTGCAGCGTGTACACTATTCGGTCATCACCATTCAGTTTTTTCGCTTGAGCAGCGCCGATCGCCACGCTCATTCCCTGACCTAAAGAACCGGAGGCAATGCGAATACCCTCTAAGCCCTCATGTGTAGTGGGGTGCCCTTGCAAGCGTGTGTTCAACTTTCTGAACGTTGCAAGCTCGCTCACATTGAAATATCCTGCTCGTGCCAGAATTGAGTACATGACCGGTGAAATATGGCCGTTAGATAAAAAGAAAAGATCTTCACCTTTACCGTCCATTTGGAACGCCTTAGGCTCATGTTTCATGTGATCAAAGTAGAGGGTAGTTAAAAACTCTACACATCCTAAGGAACCGCCTGGGTGTCCTGAATTTACAGCGTGTACCATTCGTACAATATCTCTGCGAACTTGGGATACGACGGCTTGTAGGTCTTGTTGTGACATGGGTGAAATGTTATATTCGATGAGGTGTAAAAATACAGCAAAAGAAGCCCTTTTTGCCTTTTCAATCCAATTCACATATACACACGTTGCTAACAAAGAATCCGTTTATCTTTGCCGCCCTAAAGCATGTAATATGAAGTGTGGAATCGTCGGCTTGCCGAATGTTGGAAAGAGTACATTGTTTAATTGTTTGTCTAGCGCAAAAGCTCAGGCGGCAAATTACCCTTTCTGTACTATTGAACCGAATGTTGGACAGGTAACGGTGCCTGATTACCGACTAGAACGTTTGTCTGAATTGGTCAATCCAGCTCGCATTCAACCGGCGAATGTCGAGATTGTAGATATTGCGGGTTTGGTTCGTGGCGCATCTAAAGGCGAAGGTCTGGGGAACCAATTTTTAGGAAACATTCGAGAGACAAACGCCATTATTCACGTACTCCGTTGCTTTGAAAATGAAAACGTCACGCATGTTGACGGTAGTGTGGATCCTATTCGCGATAAAGAAACCATTGACACGGAATTGCAGCTAAAAGACCTCGATACCATCGAAAAACGCTTAGAAAAGGCCAAAAAAATGGCAAAAAGCGGCGAAAAAGAGGCAAAACTAAACGTTACGACACTAGAGCGTTTGGTTGCTTATGTGATGGAAGGAAGAAATGTTCGCGGCTTCGAAAGCACGGAACGTGAGAAAGATTTAATCAAGGAAATGCAGTTGCTTACAGATAAGCCGGTATTGTACTTGTGCAATGTTGATGAAAGTGCTGCTAAATCTGGAAATGCGTACGTAGATCGCGTTGTTGAAATGGCAGCTGCTGAAGGAGCAGGTTGCATACATATTGCTGTAAGTACAGAATCGGATATTGCGGAATTGGAAACCTACGAAGAGAAACAAATGTTCCTCGAAGAATTGGGCCTCGAAGATGCAGGTGTGAACCGCGTGATTCGTGCTGCTTATGAACTCCTGAATCTTCAAACCTATTTTACTGCTGGTGTGAAAGAAGTGCGTGCTTGGACCATTAAGAAGAACTTTACGGCACCGCAGGCGGCAGGAGTGATTCACAGCGATTTCGAAAAAGGTTTTATCCGTGCTGAGGTCATCTCCTATGTCGATTACGATGCATTAGGCAGTGAAAATGCGGTCAAGGAATCGGGTAAAATGCGAGTCGAAGGAAAGGAATACATTGTTCAAGATGGCGATGTTATGCACTTCCGCTTTAATGTGTAAAACCTGTGTATACTTTAACGCAATAAACATGCGGTAAAGTCGTGTGCATTCTTAAATTAGAATCCCTGTATTCCAATTTATTTATGGCACAAGAAGCACAATATACTGAAGACAACATTCGGTCTCTCGAATGGGACGAGCACATCAGGTTACGTCCAGGTATGTACATCGGCAAGTTGGGCGATGGTAAAAGCCCCGACGATGGAATCTACATCTTACTCAAAGAAGTCTTAGACAATTCTATTGACGAATACGTCATGGGAGCCGGTAAGGCTGTGGAGGTGAAAATTTCGGATGGCCAGGTCATGGTTCGTGATTATGGACGAGGTATCCCCTTAGGAAAAGTCGTTGACGTAGTCTCTAAAATCAATACAGGAGCGAAATACGACAGTAAAGCCTTTAAAAAGTCCGTTGGTCTCAATGGTGTAGGTGCTAAAGCAGTAAATGCACTTTCTAAAGAATTTATTGTTCAAGCGTACCGGGATGGTAAAACCAAACGCGCTAAATTCTCTTTTGGAAAACTCGTTGAAGACGATGCGATCGAAGAGTCCTCGCAACGCAAAGGGACCAAGATTACTTTCAGACCGGATCCAGATATCTTTATCAACTACAAGTACATGTTGGAGTATGTAGAGAAGATGTTGTGGAATTATGCATACCTCAACCCGGGACTTTCGCTCTATTTAAATGGAGAGAAGTTTTATTCAGAGAACGGTCTCAAAGACCTGCTACAAGATAATCTTGATGGCAATGTATTGCACGATATCATTCACCTTAAGGCCGACGATATCGAAGTAGCCATTACGCATGCCGAGCGGATGCAAGGCGAACAATACTATAGTTTCGTTAATGGTCAGCATACCACGCAAGGCGGGACCCACCAGAACGCTTTTAGAGAAGGGTTAGTTACGGTAATGCGCGATTTCTATGGAAAGAACTTTGACGCATCGGATATACGTGCCTGCATCATAGGTGCTATTTCCTTAAAGGTCGTGGAACCGGTATTTGAATCTCAGACGAAGACCAAGCTAGGTTCGCTTGAAATGGCGCCGGGTGAAGTGCATGTTCGTACGTTCGTTGGAAATTTCTTGAAGGAGCATCTCGATAACTACTTGCACAGAAACCCTGCGGTTGCAGAGATCCTCTTGAAGAAAATTCAGCGCGCGGAGCGTGAGCGGAAAGATTTACAAGGCATACGTAAATTGGCGAGGGAGCGCGCTAAGAAGGCAAACCTGCACAACAAGAAACTACGCGATTGTCGTGCCCATTTAAACGACAACAAGCCAGGAGCGAAGGGTGATAGACGTTTGGATACTACTTTGTTTATTACGGAAGGGGATAGTGCTTCTGGCTCCATCACAAAAAGCCGTGACGTGAATACTCAGGCCGTTTTCTCATTGAAAGGTAAGCCGTTAAATTCATATGGTTTAACGAAGAAAGTGGTCTATGAAAACGAAGAATTTAATTTACTTCAGGCTGCTCTCAACATTGAGGATGGTTTAGATGAGTTGCGTTATAATAACGTCGTCATTGCAACCGATGCTGATGTGGATGGAATGCACATACGTCTACTATTGATTACNTTCTTCTTNCAGTTTTTCCCAGAATTGGTTCGGGAAGGACATTTGTACATTTTACAAACACCTTTATTTAGAGTTAGAAATAAGAAGGAAACGAGGTATTGTTACACCCCGGAGGAAAAGAACACCGCAATACAGGATTTAGGTCCGCGTCCTGAAATCACGCGATTTAAAGGATTGGGTGAGATTTCGCCGGATGAATTCAAACATTTTATTGGAAATGATATCCGCTTGGAGCCAGTAATGATTGGCAGAGATTTGACCTCTGGAGATTTATTGGAATTCTATATGGGTAAGAACACACCGAAGCGTCAAGAGTTTATCATAGAGAACTTGCGCGTGGAGAAAAATTTGGAGGAGGAATTCTTTAACTAATGAGCGAAGAAAATCAACCTATTAACGAGGAATTGGACCCGGAATTAACGGGTTCTGAAGGTATTGAAGAGGAGGGGAACAGGATTACACGTGTTTCCGGTATGTATCAAGATTATTTTCTGGATTACGCGTCCTATGTAATTCTAGAACGTGCGGTACCTGCTTTGAACGATGGCTTAAAACCAGTTCAACGTCGCTTACTGCATGCGATGAAAGAGATGGACGATGGCCGCTTCCACAAAGTGGCAAATATTATTGGCCAGACCATGCGTTTCCATCCTCACGGAGATGCTTCCATAGGGGATGCTTTAGTGCAGATGGGACAGAAGGATCTTTTGATTGACTGCCAAGGAAACTGGGGAAATATTCTCACAGGCGATGGTGCGGCAGCAGCCCGTTATATTGAGGCGCGCTTAACAAAATTTGCGTTGCACGTTGCTTACAGTCCTAAGGTTACTCAATGGCAACTCAGTTATGATGGTCGCGCGAATGAACCACTTCATTTGCCCATGAAATTCCCTATGCTTTTGGCCATGGGGGTTGAAGGTATTGCAGTAGGGCTTAGCACGAAGATATTACCGCACAACTTCATAGAATTGATCGACGCATCGATCAAAGAATTGGAAGGTAAACCGTTTAAATTATATCCAGATTTTCCAACGGGTGGTACAGCGGATTTCACAAATTATAACAACGGGGAGCGCGGCTCTCGTGTAAGGGTTCGTGCGAAAATCTCCCAATTGGACAAGAATACACTTGTAATTACGGAGATACCTTTTACCACGAATACTCAAAGCCTTATTGATAGCGTATTAAAAGCGAACGATAAGGGTAAAATAAAAATCAAAAAGATTGAGGATAATACGGCGGAACATGTGGAGATTCTTATTCACTTGCCTTCCGGTATAAGCCCTGATAAGACTATTGACGCACTGTACGCATTTACCAATTGTGAAGTAAGTATCGCGCCTCTTGCTTGTTCTATTCACGAAGACACGCCCTTGTTTATTGGCGTAAAAGATGTCTTAAAGCGGAGTACAGAGACGACAAAAGGCGTTTTAAAGGCGGAACTTGAAGTTCGACTATCTGAACTCCGGGAACAATGGCACTTTGCCTCGCTCGAGCGTATTTTTATTGAAGAGAAGATCTACCGCGATATCGAAGAAGCGGAAACTTGGGAACAGGTAATCTCCTTTATTGCCAAAGGATTAGAGCCACACATTGGCCACTTGATGCGCGAAGTTACTGAGGAGGATATCGTGCGTTTGACAGAAATCAAAATCAAGCGTATATCAAAGTTTGATAGCGATAAGGCCAACGATAAAATTTTGGACCTTGAAGGTAAAATCTCGAGCGTTCAGCATGATTTAGCCCATTTAGTTGAATACGCAATCAACTACTTTAAAGAGCTGAAGGAGAAATTCGGTAAAGGTCGCGAGCGCAAGACAGAAATTGCCACCTTCGATAGTGTAGAAGCATCAAAAGTGGTCATTCGTAACCAAAAGCTCTANGTGAATCGCGAAGAAGGTTTTGTGGGTTACGGCATGAAGCGAGACGAATACGTTGGTGACTGTTCAGATATTGATGATGTCATTGTTTTTCGAGCCGATGGTAAATACAGCGTTAGTAAAGTGAAGGATAAAGCCTTCTTTGGAAAAAATATCATTCATGTCGCCGTTTGGAAAAAAGGCGATGACCGGACGGTATANAACGCCATTTACCAAGACGGCGTCTCAAAGGTGAGTTATGTAAAACGTTTTGCAGTGCAGAGTATTACTCGCGACAGAGAATACGATGTGACCACTGGAAGTAAAGGATCGCACATTTCCTACTTCACATCCAATCCAAATGGTGAGGCAGAGAAGGTGTTGGTGCTGTTGCGTCAATTAGCGAAACTGAAAAAACTCAAAATCGATCTAGATTTCGCCAATGTAGCGGTGAAGGGTAGAAGCTCTAAGGGAAATATTGTAACGAAATTCCCGGTTAAACGTATTGAGCTCAAGGAAAAGGGTGAAAGTACTTTGGAAGCGAGAAAAGTATGGTTCGATCCGGCCGTGCAACGCTTGAACAGTGACGAACGTGGCCGTTTAGTTGGAAGTTTCAAAGGCGAGGACAGGTTGTTGATTGGCATGAAAAATGGGACATTACGCGTGGTTATACCGGAATTGAACCTTCACTTTGATGCAGATATGATTTATCTAGAGAAGTTGGAAGAAAATCGTCCGATCAGTGCCGTTTACTTTGACGGCGAAAAATCACGCTACTTTGTGAAGCGCTTCCTATGGGAAGGTGGTGATAAAGAGGAAAATATAATCACAGCACACCCTAAAAGTGAATTGAGTTTCCTTTCGAACAATACGTTGCCTAGAATTCAAATGGTATATCGTAAAACAAAGGGCGATGTTCGCGATCCTGAAGAAATAGATTTAGCAGCATTCATTTCGGTGAAAGGCATTAAGGCAAAAGGGAACCAATTAACTTCGGATACCCTTAACAAAATAGAGCCGCTCGAGTCTTTACCTGAACCTGATGAAACTAGAATAGAGGTAAACGAAGCAGAGCAAGAATCACTCATTGTCAAGGTTGAGCCCAGTACTGAGGTCGAGACCGTCGCGAAGATTGATGCCGCAGCTAACGTTGAGCAGGTTAAATCTGTAAGACCCACTGAAGCGGAAGAACAATCAAAGTCTGCCACGTCTGAACCAAATCGTGATGAAAAGAGTTCTTATGATGCAGACGATAAAGCACCACAAATCACTTTAGATTTTTAATATGCGCCCCACGCTTCTAACCTTACTCTTTGTTTTTACATATAGCTTGACCGCCCAAAACAGTTTAAATATTTCATTGAAGGGCCAGAGCACTTTTTTGAATGATATGAACGATATCTGGGGCTACACCTCTTCTACAGGGCGTGAGTTTGCATTAGCGGGCACTACTGCCGGTGTAAGTATTGTGGAAGTCACTAATCCTGCGAACCCTACAAAGAAGCAATTCGTTCAAGGACCCTATAGTATCTGGCGTGATTTGAAAACTTGGGATCATTATGCTTACGTAACGCATGACAATACGTTTGCTTGGAATACGATTCCAGATCATGGTCTCTTGATTATAGACTTAGATAGCGTGGACAGTGCAAACCCAACATATAAGACTATGAATCCGGTCATTCAAACACCAGGAGGCATCATGGATACCTTGAAGACCGCTCACAATTTGTACATCGATGAGAATGGGTACGCCTATTTGTTTGGAGCAAATGTAGGTAACGGTGGTGCGCTTATATTCGACGTAGCAACAGATCCTTGGAATCCGACCTACGTAGGAATGTATGACGATTATTATTTCCACGACGGTATGGTTCGAGGCGATACCATTTGGGGTTCAGCGGTTTATCAAGGGAAATTCATAGTGGTCGACGCCACTGTAAAAGACAGTACAATCACATTAGCTACGCACGGCACGCCCAATGCGTTTACCCATAATACTTGGATCAGCGATGATAATTCTGTGCTGTTTACTACCGATGAGATTGGTAATGCTTTTCTAACAGCCTATGACGTGAGTGATTTAGCGAATATTACTGAATTGGATCGTATTCAGACCTCTTTGGGCACTAGTGTTATTCCTCATAATGCGCATGTTTATGGTCAATGGGTGGTGACTTCGTATTATACTTCTGGGGTTCAAATTGTGGATGCAAAATACCCCGAATTGCTTGTCGAAGTTGGCTATTTTGACACGTCACCGTCTTTTTCAGGAAACGGTTTCTATGGGAACTGGGGGGCGTATCCGTATTTTGAGTCTGGACTCATTGTTTGTTCAGACATCGAAGAGGGTCTGTCCGTTCTAGAGCCTACCTATGTCGAAGCTTCGCGCGTACATGTTGTAGTATACGACAGTATTACACGTGTACCTTTAAGCAATGCAGTTATATTATTTGATCGCACTAGCGATACGTTGCAAAGCAGTATTGATGGATTGGCAGATGCAGGTACCCATTTGGATGTAATGGATTCAATTAGTGTTAAACTTGCAGGATTTGTACCGCATAGATCGGCGTACCAATGGCAAGCCGGTGTGTTCGATACCGTAAAAGTAGCGTTGCTAAATGTGAACAACGTAGGTACTCAAGATGTAGCGAATTCGGCGGTAGTGCTGCAGCCAAATCCTAATAATGGAATCTTTCAACTGACCGGAGTTGAAAACGGAACGTATCAACTTATTGATAGCAAAGGCAGCATGCTAGAGCAGGGCGTTCTATTGAATGATTGGGTTGAATTGAAAAACAACTATGCACACGGATCGTATTACCTCCGTGTACAATGGGAAACCCAAGCAAAAACATTCCCAGTTATGCTACTGCCTTAAATGAACAGGTTTTAGAAATTAGTGGTGAACCCTTTGGTTTTATAAAATTCCTCAATAATACCTACAACTTCTTCCTCACTGTTGGCTACGTGCATAAGGTCGGTGTCGTTTGGGCTGATTTTACCCGTCGCTTTCAGCGTGTTTTCGATCCATTGTTTTAATCCTTCCCAAAAATCACTTCCATAAAGAATAATAGGAAATTGATCAATTTTTTTGGTCTGAACCAATGTGATTGCTTCAAAGAGTTCATCGAGCGTGCCAAAGCCTCCTGGCATTACTACAAATGCTTGACTGTACTTTACAAACATTACTTTGCGTGCGAAGAAATAGTCGAAATCTAGATTTTTGTCGTGGTCAATAAAGGGGTTGCTACTTTGTTCAAAAGGTAGGTCAATGTTAAGGCCTACGCTGGGACCTTTGCCTAGTTGTGCACCTTTGTTGGCGGCTTCCATGATACCGGGGCCACCGCCGGTAATAATACCAAAGCCTTTACTGGTTAGCTGGCGTGCAATTTCCGTAGCTGCGTCTAAATAGCGTTGTTCGGTGGTGTCTCGTGCCGACCCGAAAATACTAATACATGGGCCAATACGACTTAGACTTTCGTAACCCTGTACGAATTCCGACATTATTTTAAATAATGCCCAACTGTCTTCTGATTTAATCTCGGTCCAGGTTTTTCTTGAATGAATCTTCATAGGTATACTAGTTTCTTACCTATAAGATACGCAAAAGCGCTGATGAATTATTTTAATTCGGCAGCTAAAAATTGACCCGTAATACTTTCTTTGATCTTGATGATTTCTTCGGGTGTCCCTTCAGCAACAATGCGCCCCCCGCCTGATCCACCTTCAGGCCCTAAATCGATAATATGATCGGCTTGTTTAATGACATCCATATTGTGTTCTATGATAAGCACCGTATTTCCTTGATCTACCAGACGTTGGATGACCTCCATTAACACTTTTACATCCTCAAAATGTAGCCCAGTGGTAGGTTCATCCAGAATATACATTGTGTTGCCCGTATCTTTCTTGCTCAGCTCGGTGGCCAATTTGACCCGCTGTGCCTCACCACCACTCAATGTGGTAGAGGGCTGTCCTAATCGGATATAACCTAATCCTACGTCTCTTAGTGTTTGCAGCTTTTGGTTGATCCTAGGTACATGTTCGAAGAACGGTAGGGCGTCCTCAATGCTTAAGTTTAGTACATCCGAAATACTCTTTCCTTTGTAGCGCACTTCTAACGTCTCGCGATTGAAACGCTTACCTTGACAGGATTCGCAATGCACGTAAACATCGGGTAAGAAGTTCATCTCAATCACGCGCAGTCCTCCACCTTCACAAGTTTCACAACGGCCGCCTTTTACATTGAAAGAGAACCTTCCCGGCTTATACCCACGTACCTTACTTTCTGGTAAGCCTGCAAATAGCTGCCGGATTTCTGACCATACGCCCGTGTAAGTTGCAGGATTCGAACGCGGCGTGCGTCCAATGGGACTTTGATCGATATCGATAATTTTATCGATTTTCTCAAAACCTTCAATACTTCGGTACGGCTGCGGTTTACCCACCGCACGAAAAATCATGTGGTTAAGGATAGGGTATAGGGTACCGTTGATTAATGTTGACTTCCCGCTACCACTTACTCCAGTAATACACGTCAATACGCGCAAGGGGATTTTTAAATCAACGTTTTTCAGGTTGTTTCCTGTCGCACCAAAAAGGCCAATCCAACCGTCCGCCTGACGTCGTACATTTGGCACTCCAATGCCAAGCTGACCGTTTAAATACTTCGCTGTAATGCTGTCGCTTGCGAGAATATCTGAGAGATCGCCTTGCGCTACGATTGCTCCACCATGCACTCCTGCGCGGGGGCCGATATCAAGAATGTGATCCGCAGTTTCAATCATTTCTCGGTCGTGCTCCACCACTAAAACACTGTTGCCAATATCTCGCAATTGCTGCAGGGAATCTATGAGTCTTGCATTATCGCGCTGGTGCAATCCTATAGAAGGCTCGTCTAAAATGTACAGGACATTCACCAACTGTGACCCTATCTGGGTCGCCAACCGGATTCGTTGTGCTTCACCTCCGCTCAGACTACGTGCACTCCGGTTTAAATTCAAATAGCCTAAACCTACATTTAGTAAGAACGCGCTTCGCGCGCGCAATTCTTTTACAATTTCCTCCGCAATGAGCCATTCTTTAGGTGACAAATTATGCTCCAACGAGTCAATCCATTGGCCAAAATGTATCAAGCTTTGGGTACTCACCTCTGCGATGCTTTGACCCGCTACCTTGAAATGCAGGCTTTCCTTTTTCAAACGTGCACCTTCACATTTTGTGCAAGCTACATGTTCCATGTATTCGTCTGCCCAACGCTGAATACTTCTGCTTTTCGCTTCTTTACCCTGAGACTCTATGAAGTTAATAATGCCTTCAAAGTTCAATTTGTATTCCTTTGTTACGCCAATGGCCTTATGCTCAATGGTCATCACCTCGTTGCTGCCGTTGAGAATAATGTCTAAGGCTGCTTCAGGAATGTCTTCAACGGCGGTATCCATGTTAAAGCCGTGCTTCAGTCCAATAATTTCAAGTTGGTTGAACATCCAATTCTTCTTGTATTCTCCAACTGGTGCAATACCGCCCTTCCTGATTGTTTTCTTTGGGTCCGGGAATAGCTTTCGTTCGTTCACTTGTTTCGTGGTACCCAATCCGTCGCAACGGGGACAGGCACCTTTGGGACTGTTAAAAGAAAACGTGTTTGGCTCGGGCTCTTGATAGGCTATACCACTGGTAGGACACATGAGGTGTCTAGAGAAATAAGCCAATTCATCTCTTTCCAAATCCAAAACGGCTATGGTCCCGCCACCATGATTCATTGCGGTCTCTACACTTTGAGCAATGCGCGCCTCCGCTGTTGCGGCAACAATAATGCGATCTACAACAATTTCAATATCGTGTGTCTTGTATCGGTCCAATCGATACCCGCTGCTCACTTCAACTACTTTACCGTCCACACGGGCTCTAATAAAGCCCATTCGCGTAATCTGTTCAAATAATTCCCTGTAATGCCCTTTCCGCGCTCTAACGACTGGTGCTAAAACCGCAATTTTTCTACCAACATAACGTTCGGCAATCAATGCTACAATTTGAGCATCGGAGTAAGAAATCATCTTCTCGCCCGTATTGTAGCTAAAGGCTGTTGAAGCACGTGCAAATAGTAAACGCAAGAAATCACTCAATTCCGTTACCGTTCCTACCGTCGAACGTGGGTTTCGGGAGGTGGTCTTTTGCTCGATAGAAATCACCGGCGATAGTCCTTCAATCTTATCGACTTCTGGACGTTCCATATTGCCCAAGAATTGACGCGCATAAGCACTAAAAGTCTCCATGTAACGCCGCTGTCCCTCNGCATAAATGGTGTTGAAGGCTAAAGAGCTTTTTCCAGAGCCACTTAGGCCGGTAATCACGACCAATTTATTTCTCGGGATGGCAACATCAATGTTTCGCAGGTTATGCGCTCTTGCGCCAAAGACTTCTATGTATTCGCTCATTTAGAAGGAACCCAAATTTGGTATGCTTTGTTTGTCGAATTCGATAATTGCTGGCTTTGAATCCAAGGATTATATGTTCTCAACGTTTTATAAGTAACCCCTTGTGATTTCGCCCAGCTTACCCAGTCCGCAACGCCTGTATTGACTAAAATAGTATCCATTTCAGGAAAGGAATAGCCTTGATCCTGGTGGTAGACGTAGCCAAAGTCTGCGAGGTTTTCGTGAATGTGCTTTACGGCGGCGATACGATAGACGTAGCGCGCAGTCTCAGTATTTAATAAGAGATCGTAATAACTATCAACGCCTTGCTCGTTAAGTCGTCTTGCTGTCCCGGCCATCCCCATGTTATACGAAGCTGCAGCTAAAGTCCAATTTCCAAACCTCTCGTATGCTTCCTTTAAATAAGTGCAAGCTACCTGGGTCGACTTTTCGATGTGGTACCTTTCGTCTACCTCTTTATTTATTTCCAGACCGTTTTCAAGTCCTGTACTCTTCATTATTTGCCAGTATCCACTGGCACCTGCTGGACTAACAACATTTTGCAGTCCACTTTCAATCAAGGAAAGGTATTTAAAGTCTTCAGGAATTCCGTTTTTCGCAAGAATAGGTTCGATGATAGGAAAGAATTTAGCGCTGCGCTTGAGCATTAAAAGATTATTACTCTGCCAATAGCTGTTCACGAGCATTTCGCGGTCCAATTTTTCTTTAACATCGGCTTCAGCCAACGGCAATGCTTCTCCTGCGAAATCTAGATTCTCAGGAATAGGAAATGGCTTCACCGTGCTTGGACGTACCTCCACAGGATGCGGCGCTTCGTTGGATTGAGCGCTTCTGAGACCTACAAATGCAAGTGTTAATCCTACTGCCCCAAATAGGACAATTTTATTTTTCATAGATAAAGGGCGAATTAAAGTCTGCAAAAGCAGGTCCATCTTGATCCTTTGCACTCAGTATGGGAACATCGACGTTCCAATCAATGGCGAGCAATGGATCATTCCATAAAACACTTCCTTCGTGTTCTGGACTATAGGTATCTGTACATTTATACAAGAAAACCGTTCCGTTTTCAAGGGTTGCAAAACCGTGGGCAAAGCCAGGCGGTATCCAGAGCATGCGCTTATTTTCGCCACTTAGCTCAACGCCATAATACTGGCCATAGGTAGGGGAGCCCTTGCGAATGTCGACAGCGACATCCCAAACCTTACCGCGCTGCACTCGAACTAGTTTTCCCTGTGCCTTCGGCGGCGCTTGGAAATGCAGTCCTCGGACTACGCCGCGATCAGATAAGCTTTCGTTGTCTTGGATGAATTCTTCTGTAATGCCTTGAGCGGCAAACACATCACGATTATAACTTTCAAAGAAATAGCCGCGTTCGTCCCCGAAGACGCGCGGTTCGATAAGTAGCAAGCCTGCTAATGGTGTCTCAATGATTTGCATACCCCAAAAATAGCAGGATAAGCTTACGAAAGCATAGGGTCGACCTTTTCTTTCAAAAGAGTTGAAATTTCCTGTGCGTGCGTTAAGAAGCTCAAATGTGTCGCACGATTAAGCGTCCAGCAGCGGTCGGAAGGTTCGCACTCAGGAAAAACAAGATCCCAGTCGCTTGTTACGCTATCTACGGGACATTTGGGGGTAGGTCGGTCCCAATTCAATACGGATTTTAGGACCCAACGGTAATAGTCACAAGGAAATTGCTCCATCATTTCAATCACGCCTTCAAAATGAGCCGATGGGCGACTGTTGAGTCGTGCCATGAAGAAAATTAACTTGCGAATACTGCCCTTCGGGGCCCAATTTAAAATACCTGTCGCAGCAATTCTCTTAAAAAGAGGACGCAGTGGCGTACTGTACTGAAGCGAATTGAGTAAAACAACGCGCTGCACTCGGTGACGGCTTGCCCAATCCTGCGCAACGATTCCACCAAAGCTGTAGCCAAATAGCAAATCGTGCTCTTGAATATCGTGCGGTGCGAGCAAACGATCCGCGTAAGACGATAATGACTCACCAACTTCGGGCAGCGTCCATTCTAAAAAAGTTGCTGACCATGGGAATTCAAGATTTCTAAAAATTCTTGAATCGGCACCTAATCCCGGTAATACCCATACTCTAGCTTCACGCATTGCCCATGTTTTTACGAACTACTTTAAAAACGCTTGGGTAGAGTCTTTTGTTCGTTGCAATAATGCTTTTTGATGCAATAGCCTCAGGCCACCGTTAAAGTCTGAAATTTCTCCGCCGGCTTCACGAACTAGCACGATTCCAGCAGCCACATCCCACGGACTTAATCCGTATTCAAAATATCCGTCAAAGCGACCGCAGGCAGTATACGCGAGGTCTACTGCTGCTGTGCCTATGCGCCTCAAACCACGGGTGGATTTGTAAAATGTTGCAAGTGTGTTTTGAAATCCGTCGATGTGCTCAAAGTCGTAATAAGGAAAACCTGTTGCCAGCAGACTGTTTTCGAGCGATTCGGTGGTGGTTACTGTGATAGGAACGCCATTTAGCCTTGCGCCACCTCCTTGAAAGGCAGAAAAACATTCGTCCATACCCACTTCATACACCACACCAATAACTAAATGTTCTTTGTGCTTTAAGGCAATAGAAACGCTGTATATGGGCAGGCCGTGTACAAAATTAGTGGTGCCGTCCAAAGGATCTATTATCCAAACCAAATCCTTTTGAAGTTCTTGAACCGTGGTTTCTTCCTCTGTTAAAAATCCAGCCTCTGGTAACAACGCGGAAAGACGTTTCACTAGGAGACGTTCGGTATTTTCATCCACATCGCTGACTAAGGCGTTTAGACTTTTTAAGCTTACGCGTTCTTGAGAAAATGTGCTTTGTTGCTTTCTTAGGAAGGCGCCGGCTTCCTTTGCTATGGCTTCAACGGCGCTCGTGATATCGGTGAGGTTCATTCGTTATTTTCGAAGGGCCGCGTATTTAAAATGAATGCTTTTACAAATGGTCTGCATGCCACTTTGGTCTTTTCGGTGATCTGTGTAGAGTGTGAGTATTTCTTCCCTGTGGTTCGGATTGAAGTCAATCATTCCAAGAAACATTCCTTCTCTTATTTTGTACAATTCTGAATTAAGCATTAATCCATCTTTCATATGCGAGGCCCGGCAATGGTGCCAATGTTTAATGAAAGCGTCTTCGCCCACTAAGGGCTTATATTCGATGAAAATTTGTGGCATTGATGGCGTTCTTAGGTACATCTAAGATAACAATTCCATCATTGTTAATAGTTGACAATGAGAATGTTTTGATTTTGTTCGCCCATTCAGGGTTCCAAAAAGTCTTTACGCGGATGTAATTGTCAGTGTATCCGTACATGTAGCCTTTGCGATTTTCACCTTCAAAAAGTACCGGTCTGGACTGACCTAATTGGTTTTCATAAAACTGTCGCGTCTTCTTTTCACTTAAGATACGCAGCATTTTATTCCTGCGTTTACGCTCGGGAATGGGTACTACACCGTCCATTGCTGCCGCAGAAGTGTTGCTTCTTTCACTGTAAGTGAATACATGTAAATAGCTTATTTCTAAGCTATTGATAAAATTATACGTCTCTAAAAAATGTGCTTCCGTTTCGCCTGGAAACCCCACGATGACATCAACTCCTATTCCAGCATTTGGATGCGCTTTTCTGATCGCAGCAACGCGTTGGCGGTACAGTGCGGTCATGTAGCGCCGCTTCATCTTTTTTAGAATTTCGTCCGATCCGCTCTGAAGTGGGATGTGAAAATGCGGAACGAATTTTTTGCTTGTTCCTGTGAAGGCAATGATTTCATCGCGCAGAAGATTTGGTTCGATCGAAGAGATGCGTATGCGGTCTACCGGAACTTGCTCGTCAAGCGCTTGAACCAATTCCAAGAAGGTATTTTCATGACGTTTATTACCAAATTCGCCTTTGCCATAATCGCCAACGTTCACCCCCGTCAAAACTATTTCAGGAATGCCTTTAGCCGCGATTTCTTTTGCATTCTTAACTACATTTTCCAAGGTATCTGAACGCGAAATTCCTCGCGCTAGTGGAATGGTACAGTACGTACACTTGTAATCACAGCCGTCTTGAACTTTTAAAAAAGCTCTTGTGCGTTCTCCTGCACTGTAAGAACTAACGAAAGAATTGGCTTCTGCAATTTCGCAGCTGTGGATTTCCGCAGGACCCTGTTGTTTCTCAAGAGCACCTAAGAATTGAGTGACATTAAATTTTTCCGTTGCGCCTAAAACAAGATCTACGCCGGGCATCTCCATAATTTGCTCAGGCTTTAATTGGGCATAACACCCTACTACCACTATAAATCCATCGGGATTAGCACGCAGTGCTCTGCCGACAATGTTCCGGCACTCGCGATCTGCATTTTCAGTAACGCTGCAAGTATTGATGACATACACATCTGCCTTTTCTGCATAGGGTACGGTTACAAATCCTGCGGTATCAAAGTCCTTCGCGATGGTTGAGGTTTCTGCAAAGTTGAGTTTGCAACCTAGCGTGTGAAATGCGACCGATTTACTCATATCAAGTTCACTTCTGCTTGCAGTAGAATTCCGAATTTCTCGTGAACGCTGTTAATCACAGAATGCGATAAGGCCAGAACTTCTGCACCAGTTGCACTTCCGTAGTTTACCAAAACCAACGCTTGATTTTTATGAACACCGACATCACCGTCTTTAAATCCTTTCCAGCCGGCTTGTTCAATCAGCCAGCCCGCAGCAATTTTAACCCCACCTTCAACGGCATAGGTGGGCATGTCCGAATACTGCTCTTTCAATTCATTTGCCAATTCCTCGCTCACCACAGGGTTTTTAAAGAAGGATCCACTGTTGCCGATTTCCGCTGGATCTGGTAGCTTTTTTTTACGAATCGCAACCACTGCATCGCTTATGGCTTTTGGCGTAGGATCGGAAATCCCATTCGCAGCCAATTCATCTTTAATAGCCCCGTAATCAAGACGAAGTATATGATTGCGTTTTGTGAGCCTCAGGGTGATCCGGGTAATGATTGCTTTGCCTTTCCACGCATTTTTGAAAATACTATCTCGATAGTTGAACTGGCAACCGTCAAGGTCCAATTCAAAGTAGCGCTTTTCATCGATATGTACTCCCTCACATGAAATAAAGCAGTCCTTCAATTCTACGCCATAGGCTCCGATATTCTGCACTGGTGCCGTACCGCAATTTCCAGGAATTAAGCTTAAATTTTCTAAGCCACCGAGCCCTTGGTTAAGCGTCCATAGGACGATATCATGCCAATTCTCACCAGCACCAAATCTTATGTGTACTTCATCATCGTTTTCAAAAACGACCTTTCTGCCGTGAATATCCACCTTCAGTACGTCGCCTGTAACATCCTGGGTGAGGAGCATATTTGAACCGCCGCCTAAAACAAGCGCTGGTGCACCGTGATGACGCACGTAATTCAAGATCTCTTCGGCACTGTGTGCCCAAATTAATCGCTCGGCCTTTTGATCGATACCAAAGGTGTTGAGTTTCTTCAAGCTCTTGTTAATCTGTACGATCAATGGACGATTATTTTATGGTTCCTGGATATACTTGCAAAGCATGTCTAACGATTTCTATACATTCCTTAAGGTCTTCAACATTCAAGACATATGCAAGTCGTGCTTGTTGCCTGCCTAATTCTGGTTTTGCGTAAAACCCAGCGGCAGGGGCCATCATTAAAGTTTTACCGTTATGATCAAATTCACTGAGCAGCCATTCTGCAAAATGCTCAGCGCTTTCTACTGGGAAAGCTGCCACGGCATAAAATGCCCCTTTTGGTTTAGGACAAAATACCCCATCAATACTGTTCAGTCCATCAACTAAGACATTTCTTCGCTCCACGTATTCTTTATTAACGGTATCAAAATAAGATTGTGGTGTTTTTAAAGCTGCCTCACTAGCAATTTGCGCATAGGTTGGGGGCGACAGGCGCGCTTGCGCAAATTTCATAGCAGTTGCCATAAAATGCCTGTTTTTACTCACCAAACAACCAATACGGGCGCCACACATACTGTAACGCTTTGAGAAACTATCTACGACAATTGCATGTTCCTCAAGCCCTTCTATTCCCAAGATAGAATAATGTTCCGCTCCATCGTATGTGAATTCGCGGTATACCTCATCTGCGATAAGAAACAGGTCGTGTTTTAAAACGATGGCTTTGAGTTGATTGAGCTCTTCTTTACTGTAGAGGTAGCCAGTTGGGTTTCCTGGGTTGCAGATCATAATTCCCTTTGTTTTGGGAGTTATGGCTGCCTCAAAGGCGCTTACAGGCGGCAACGCAAATCCATTTTCAATATTCGACTCTACTGGTATCACCTTTACGCCGCTCGCCGTGGCAAAGCCATTGTAATTGGCATAAAATGGTTCAGGAATAATCACTTCATCGCCTTCGTCCATTGCCGAGCCAAAGGTGAAAAGCAGTGCTTCTGAGCCTCCGGTTGTAACAATGATTTCTTCGCTCGTCACCCGTAAATTTTTGCTGTGGTAGTATTCTGAAAGACCTGCTCTTAAGCTCGCAAATCCCGCGCTGTGACTGTATGCTAAAACAGGAACATCGGCTTCTTTGATGGCCCTTTGAGCCACTTCAGGGGTGTGGATATCTGGCTGACCAATATTTAGATAGAATACTTTCTTACCAGCACGTTCGGCGTTCTCAGCAAAAGGAACAAGTTTGCGAATAGGACTTGAAGGCATTGCTTCCCCTTTTCTAGATACAGTCGGCATAATTCAGTCGTTTTTTAAATGCAAAAAGCCCCGCAAAAATACGGGGCTTTCTTTAAACTTTCGAGGTGTACTGGGTACGCCTTTAAACTTAATTTGCAATAACGCTACCTCCAGTCTTGGTGGGCGTCGACGGCTTTGAATCAGGATTCATTACCTGTCCTTTGATCGTGAGCACCACAGTTTTGTTGCTCGCGTTGGATTGAACGGTTACCGTTTTGTGGAAATTACCTAAACGGTTCGTATCATACTTTACAGTGATTTCACCCTCTGCGCCAGGTGCGATAGGCTCACGTGTCCACTTTGGAGTTGTACAGCCGCACGAAGCGCGAACGGAATTTAGAACCAACGGCTCAGTACCTTCGTTTTTAAATTTAAAAACACGCGTTCCGTTTCCACCTTTTTCGACTTTTCCGTATTCCATTACCTTTCGGTCAAATGAAATTTTGGCGCCACTGGTGTTTTCTTCTTGTGCCTGAGCAACAAATCCAAATAGGGCAACGAATAGCGTTAGGAATAACTTTTTCATAATGTAATTAGATGAATTTTTCTTTTTCAAATGTAAGAGTAGTTTAAGCACTTTCAAAGGAAATTAACAAACTCTTAGCCTATGGGTTCATTGAATGCGTGAAGCCTTGTATTTTTGCAGCTTACATAAGTCAATTATTTCATGCGCGAAATTGGAAAATATACTCCGGGAGATATAGAGTCTAAGTGGTACGGCCATTGGTTGGAAAACAACTACTTCCATGCAGAAGTCAGTGAAAAAGAGCCCTATACCATTGTCATTCCTCCCCCTAACGTTACGGGTAAATTGCACATGGGACACATGCTGAACAATACTATTCAGGATGTGCTCATTCGACGTGCGCGCATGCTAGGCCTCAACGCATGTTGGGTGCCAGGTACAGACCATGCATCTATCGCCACAGAAGCAAAAGTGGTGAAGCGCTTGCGCGAGCAAGGCATAAAAAAATCGGACTTAAGTAGAGAAGATTTCCTCAAGCATGCTTGGGACTGGACCGACGAATATGGCGGCATAATTTTAAAGCAATTAAGACATCTTGGAGCCTCATGTGATTGGGATAGAACAGCCTTCACTTTAGATGAAACACGCAGCGAGCAGGTTATAAATGTCTTCATAGACTTGCACAAAAAAGGGATGATTTACCGCGGTTTACGCATGGTGAATTGGGACCCTGTAGCACTTACAGCAGTTTCTGACGAGGAGGTCATTCATAAAGAAGAAAACAGTCGTTTGTATTATATGAAGTATCAGATCGAAGGGTCTGAAGAGTCTTTGCAAGTGGCGACGACGCGTCCTGAAACCATCTTCGGAGATACGGCAGTTTGTGTAAATCCTGAGGACGAACGCTACCAGCACTTAAAAGGTAAAAAAGCTGTAGTTCCACTCGTAGGCCGGGCGGTTCCTATCATTTTTGACGACTATGTCGATATTGAATTTGGTACGGGAGCGTTAAAAGTGACGCCTGCGCACGATACGAACGATAATATGCTTGGCGAGAAGCATGGATTGGAAGTGATCGATGTTTTTGATCAACATGCAGCATTGAATGAAAACGGTGGTGTCTTTGCTGGTATGGACCGATTCGATGCACGAAAGGCCGTCGCTAAAGCATTGGATGAAGCTGGATTTTTGGTAGAAACGAAGGATTTACGCAATAAAGTCGGACGCAGTGAACGCACGGATGCAGTAATAGAACCAAGACTGTCCATGCAATGGTTCTTAAAAATGGCTGATCTAGTGAAGCCTGCTATTGATGGTGTGAAGTCAAAAGATATAACGCTTCATCCACCACATACTGAGAAAACCTATTTGTACTGGATGGAAAACATCAAGGATTGGTGTGTTTCTCGTCAATTATGGTGGGGTCACCGCATTCCTGCTTGGTACGATGCCGAAGGTAATGTTGCGGTTTGTAAGACACGTGAAGAGGCCGCAAAAGCCTTGGGGACCGACAAGGTACACCAAGACGAAGATGTGATGGATACCTGGTTTAGCTCATGGCTCTGGCCGTATAGTGTTTTTGCAGGCAATAAGGAAGAGGAGGATTATTTCTACCCTACCAGTACCTTGGTCACCGGACAGGACATTATTTTCTTTTGGGTAGCTCGTATGATTATGGCAGGATATGAGTTTAAAGGCAAACGTCCTTTCAAAGACGTGTATTTTACCGGAATGGTACGCGATAAAAAGCGCCGTAAAATGTCCAAACAGTTGGGCAATAGTCCAGATCCGTTGGATCTCATCGCGCAATACGGTGCCGACGGGGTGCGCGTGGGCATGTTGATGACTGCGCCGGCAGGAAATGACCTGCTTTTTGATGAAGATTTGTGTGCGCAAGGCTCCTTCTTCGCCAACAAGGTTTGGAATGCCTTCCGTTTGGTGGGGATGTGGGAGACTGGAGCGGATAAGATGAGTCCTTCTGAAGCCCTGGCGGTGAATTGGATGCGCAATCGTATCGGTGAGGCATTGATAGAATTAGAAAACAGCTTCATAAAGTACCGTTTGTCAGAGGCGTTAATGACCACTTATAAGCTTGTTTGGGACGATTTCTGTTCTTGGTATTTAGAAATGGTAAAGCCTGCGCGCGGTGAGAAGGTTTCGGCTGAGGCATTGGAGGCTACTAAAAATATTTTCAATACACTCTTGGAAATTATGCATCCGTTTATGCCTTTCATAACAGAAGAATTGTGGCAGAATTTAGCAGATCGCAAAGAGGGTGAAACGATCAACTTCGCACCATGGCCCTCTTTGAAAGTAGAGGATGATGCGATATTGAAAGCATTTAATCATTTCGCGGAGGTAGTTGGTGGCGTGAGAACCGTAAGAAACGAAAACGGCATCGCACCAAAAGAGGTCTTAACACTTGAGATAGCAAAGGGTACGCCGCACAGCAGCGCATTTGATGCATTGATCAAGAAGTTGGCGAATGTTGATGCTATTGTCGAAGTAAACGAAGTTCAGAAATCGGCATTCAGTTTTGTCGCTGGGGGCGTTAATTATACCATACCAGCGGACGCCTTTGTGAATGTTGAAGAGGAGATCGTTAAGCTCGAAGAAGAATTGGCCTACACGCAAGGATTTTTAAAGGGTGTTGAGAAGAAGTTGAGCAATGAACGCTTCGTTTCTAATGCGCCTGAGGCCGTCGTCGCCTCTGAACGTAAGAAGCAAGCGGATGCCGAAGGTAAAATTACCCTGATTACACAGCGCTTGGAAGCCTTAAAAGGAT
>JGI26081J50195_1000276_pt1 | contig 22888 bp, 18 predicted proteins | sample SaaInl74LU_5_DNA_FD_50195 | JGI IMG/M metagenome (IMG submission 50195) | reverse complement strand
GTAATCTCAGATAAAAGTTCAGTTAAGTTGGACTGGCTATTGGATAACGTTGATGTTTCTTCTTGGTTACCGTTGTTTAGCTCCATAACTAAGGGTGAAACGGGTTCAACTGTAGGCGAAAAAATGTTAACTCCTTGATTGAAAGATGAGTTAGCGCTTGTATTAGTATTCGAAATGGATTCAGAATTGTTGGAGGCAACGTTGGAAAGCTCAAGTCCAGCAGATTCGGATCTATTATTTGCATTGATAGTTGCAGATTGCGGAGTAGTCAAATTAGCTCTTACTTGAGTCACATGGAACGAATTACCTCTTTCAACGTTCAATTGCTCTTCTAAAGANGCTACCAAGTTTTTAAGGTCAGAAATCTCTGTTCTTAAATCAGTTTCGATAGAATTTNCTTGGGAAAAAGTTGTAGACCCTAGTTCGTGTGATGCGTTGATTTCATTTGTTTCATGAACCAATTGCGAATCGTTTAACCAAAAGTAACCTGAGATCAATAAAATTAGTGACATTGCTGTTACTCCCGCTCCGAAATATCCATAAACTGGCTTTCTTTTGTATAGTTTTTCTTGTTCGGGATAAGCAACCGGCGTGATGTTAACTTTGGACATTTCCCACATATCTCTATCGATATCCAACTCTGGATGTTCCAGAATGAATAGCTCAAGTTGTGAAGCTTGCTCAGGACTTAAGTTCCCTTCAGCATACTCGAACAACCATAGATCTATATTTGAAAATGAAGGTTTGCTCATACCAGCTCAATCAATCCTTTTAACTGCTTTTTAATTTTATTTCTTCCTCGAAACAAATACACTTTCACTTGTGAATCCGTCAAATCAAGAATCTCACCGATTTCTTTGTAGGAATACCCTTCCAAATCTCTCAATAAAATAACGCTCTTTTGCACTGGAGGCAAAATACTCACCGCCCGTTCGACGACTTGATTCGATTCAAAGCTATTTGGAGTTACACTGCCTCTTTCATAGTTCGCGATTTCGTTTGACAATTGCATTCTACCTTTTCGGGTCGAAAAATTAATCATCGCATTGTGCGCAGTAGTGAACATCCAAGACTTTGCTTTTTCAAATTCAACTTTGTTTCTGTGAATCCACAATTTTTCAAAAACATCCTGCACAATATCTTTAGCATCCTCTGGATGTCTGAGAAACTTAATGGCATAACCATACAAGTTAGCAGAGTGTTGTTTTACAACGATATTGTATTCGCGTCTTTTCAATTTGTGTGATAGTTACAGCAGTTAAAACAATTTAATGTCTGAATATGTTACACTAATAACCGACATTTACCCAATTTAGGTACACTTTACACTGCAAGGTTTAGCAGAATCGAATACTCGTCGATTAAAATAGGTTTTTCGTCGAATATTTTTTAGAGGAAATTTTAATGTTTTTTTTGCTACATTCGTAAGACAAACCTGTTATATACACTTATGAGCGCTCCAACGAGATTATTCGAGATTCCACACCACCAATTACAACATCATCCTCAAGACAACATGTTCGTTTCCAAAATAGATGGAAAATGGATTGGAGTGTCAACGAAGGACTTTCTAGATGAAGCCATGCAGGTTTCTCGCGCACTGATAGCCAAAGGGATACAACCAGGCGATCGTGTTGGAATTGTTTCTAGTACCCGTTACGAATGGAACGTCATGGATATAGCAATTCAGCAGGTAGGAGCGATTGTAGTTCCATTTTACCCGAACATTTCTGTGAATGATTACCGCTATATTTTTAACGATGCGGGAATTAAATTGTGTGTTGTTGGTGATGATGATCTTTACCAAAAAATCAATGGGATTAAATCCGAGATACCAACCTTGCAAGAACTTTATACAATGGACGTGGTTCCAAATGTTCCAAATTGGTCGGAACTTAAAGACGCTGGCTCAGCTGATGCTGACGGTGAAATTTCGGAGCGAATGTCGAACGTGAAAAATGGTGATTTAGCTACAATTATTTATACATCGGGAACGACTGGAAACCCAAAAGGTGTGATGCTTTCTCACAACAATCTACTTTCAAATGCCATGGCGTGTACCAACACAATTCCAGCAGATGAAAATTCGAAAGTATTGTCATTCCTACCAGTATGCCACGTTTATGAGCGAATGCTGCATTATTTATACATGTATCTTGGTTGTTCCATTCACTTTGCAGAATCTTTAGAAACGATTGGAGAGAATATTAAAGAGGTGAAACCGGATGTATTTACCGCAGTACCAAGGCTGATCGAAAAAGTATTTGATAAAATAATGGCTAAGGGTGATGAACTTTCAGGAATTAAGCGAAAACTCTTCTTTTGGGCTGTCGACTTAGCGGAAGATTACGACCCGGTAAATAGAAGTGGTTGGTACAATTTCAAATTGGGAATTGCACGTAAACTAATCTTTTCCAAGTGGCAAGAAGCTTTAGGCGGAAATGTTAGAGCGATCGCTTCAGGAAGTGCCGCCTTACAACCCCGTCTTGCAAGAATATTCTTGGCTGCAGACATTCCAATACTCGAAGGTTACGGTCTAACAGAAACTTCGCCAGTATGCTCTGTAAACTGCTTTAAAAAAGGAATTCGCATTGGAACTGTTGGTGCATTAATTGAAGACGTTGAAGTGAAAATTGCCGAAGATGGTGAGATCTTAGTGAAAGGTCCGAATGTCATGATGGGATATTACAACCTCCCTGAGCAAACGGCAGAAGTAATGAAAGACGGATGGTTTCACACGGGTGATATCGGTGAGTTTGAGGAAGGTAAATTCTTGAAAATAACTGACCGTAAGAAAGAAATTTTCAAGACAAGTGGAGGTAAATATATCGTGCCACAAGCTATTGAAAATAAACTGAAAGAATCTCGTTTTATCGAGCAAGCAATGGTTATTGGTGAAGGAGAAAAATTCCCTGCGGCATTGATTGTACCTTCATACGACTTCCTTCGCGACTGGGCGAAAAGAAAATCAATTGACCTTGGTGATGGCTCAAATAAATCTGTTGCAGCGAATGCTAAGGTGAAAGAACGTATCATGCGCGAAGTAGACGGGTTCAATATCAACCTTGGAAACTGGGAACAAATCAAGAAAATTGAATTGCTTGAAAGCGAAATGTCTATTGAAGGTGGTGAATTAACTCCTACGTTAAAGTTAAAGCGTAAGAAAATTATGGAAATTCACGCATCAAGCGTCTCAGCTATTTACGGTTAATCAATAATGATTTCGAGCTCTGGTGGATTCTCTGACTTCACCATCGTGATTTTAACTTCTACGTGATGGAATTTCGGGTAGTGCGTTCCTTTTTCGAACTTTAACTTCATCACGTGGTTTCTGATATCCATATTATCGAGTCGGCTTTTCAAACTGGACTCCTTTAAATCTGCGCTGGTCACTTTTCCATCCAGATCAACAGCTAACGTGTAAATAGCCCAACCATTGTTATGCCCATCAAGTTTAAAGTCCGTTTGTGTAACTATATTACGACCTGAAGCGACCATTTCGCCACCCACAAGTTGTCCAAAAGCTCCAAATGAGGAGAAGAAAATAAATGGTAAAAGTTTGCGCATCTTGATTTTTTTGGGAGAAAGATAAACAATAATCATGCAATTTTACCCCAATCAGGTCTGCTTTTCAATGCGTCCACAAGTTTTCCACGCAGCCCTGCATTTTCAGGTAATTCGAGATTTGGGTCCTCTGTTAATAATTGCGTAGCGACCTGTCTTGCTAATGCAACCCAGTGTCCATCGCGGGCTAGATTTGCCAATTTCAAATCCAAAATCCCACTTTGCTGTGTCCCCATCAAATCTCCAGGCCCTCTTAACTTCAAATCGACTTCCGCAATTTCAAAACCATCATTGGTTCTAACCATCGTCTTCATTCGCTTTTTCGTATCCGCAGAAAGCTTATCCCCTGTCATTAATATGCAATAGGATTGTTCGGCTCCTCGTCCTACCCTACCACGAAGCTGGTGCAGTTGAGACAGTCCAAAACGTTCAGCACTCTCAATGATCATCACGGAAGCATTGGGGACATTGACCCCTACTTCTATCACCGTTGTCGCGACCATTATCTGCGTTTCACCTTTCGAAAAACGATTCATTTCGAACTCCTTGTCCTCAGGTTTCATTTGGCCATGAACAATACTCACGCGATAATCAGGTAGAGGAAAAACGCGTTGAATCGCTTCGAAGCCATCCATGAGGTTATTGAAATCCAATTTTTCCGATTCGTGAATCAACGGATATACAATATAAACTTGTCTTCCTTTCGCTATTTCTTCCTTCATAAATCCAAAAACACGCAAGCGGTGTGCATCAAAACGATGGACAGTAGTGATTGGCTTTCTTCCTGGCGGCAGTTCATCAATGACGGAGACATCCAGATCACCGTAAAAAGTCATTGCCAATGTCCGCGGAATCGGCGTAGCAGTCATGATCAAAATATGCGGTGGAATTGTATTCTTTTTCCACATCTTAGCTCTTTGCGCTACTCCAAAGCGATGCTGCTCATCAATCACGACGATGCCAAGATTTTTAAATTGCACTGTCGGCTCCAGTAACGCATGTGTTCCTACAAGGATATTCAACGCGCCAGATTGAAGTTGTTCATGTAAAATAGCCCGATCCTTTTTCTTTGTAGACCCAGTTAAAAGTGCAATTTTCAGATCCATTCCAGCAAGCATTTCACTAATCGACTCAAAATGTTGAATGGCTAGAATTTCTGTTGGCGCCATGATTGCCGCTTGAAAACCATTGTCTATTGCCAAGAGCATCGTCAGAAGAGCTACAAGTGTTTTTCCGCTGCCAACGTCTCCCTGCAAGAGACGATTCATGTGATGTCCCGTATTTACATCTGCTCGGATTTCCTTTAAAACTCGCTTTTGCGCACCTGTCAACTCAAAGGGTAGAAATTCATTGTAAAACTTATTAAAAGCATCTCCAACGGCCTCCAACCTAAATCCTTCAGAACGATTCATAGCGATTTTCTTACGCACCAATAATTCCATTTGAAGAAGAAATAATTCTTCAAACTTCAATCTGGCATTCGCTACATCAATATGCTTTTCAGTCTTTGGAAAATGAATCCAGTGGAGCGCATCGTTTCGATGAATTAATTGAAGTTCTTTGGTTACTTTTTCAGGAATCCAATCATAAAAATTAAGTTGAATCTGATCGCGCAAGTTCAATTGTAGCTTATGAATTCCTTTCGAATCGAGTCCAGCTGAGCTTAATTTCTCCGTACTTGAATAAACGGGCTGCAATCCGACATCCATTTTCTTAATGCTTGTCATTTCAGGATGCGGAATGTTCCATTTCCCGCCGAACTGTGTTGCTTTGCCGTAGATAACAATTTCTTCGTTGATCGTAATTGCATTTTTGACCCAACTTGCTCCCTTAAACCACACCAGTTGAATCATTCCGGAAAGATCTTGAAATTGAGCAGTGAGCCGTTTTCTTCTTCCAACGCCGTCTTCGCGCATTCCAACTATCCGCCCTTTTAATTGAACAGCACCAACAGCATCAGGTATATCGGCGACTTTATGAAAAACAGACCGATCGACGTAACGAAATGGGAAATAATAAAGCAAATCAATGAATGCAAAAACTCCAATTTCCTTTTTCAGCAATTCGGCTCGTTGCGGCCCGACGCCTTTCAGGTACTCAATGGGAGTCATCCATTTATCATTCATAAAGTAAAGCTAAAAAAAATCCCCCGTGTTTAGCGGGGGATATTAATCAAATAGTATCAGGTTCAATACTTCTTCATTGAATTCTCAAGCCATTTAATGAAAACAGGTGCGCTTTTATGATCTTTATACGTTGCCGGCCCGCTAGAAATAACATTTCCGTCAGAATCCTGCATTACATAATAAGGTTGCGCGGTAGCTTTAAACTCCGTTATCTGCTTGTGCATCCACTTATCTCCTACTGTCTTTAAAGTTTTCTTACGACCATTATTGTAAGTCACTTCAATTTGTTCTTCTTTGGGAAGATCAGTTCTTTCATCAACATGAAGTGAAACTACGACAACCTGGTCTCTTAGTACTTCTATCACGCCAGGTTCTCCCCAAACACTTTGTTCCATTTTACGACAGTTAACACAATTGTGCCCAGTAAAATCTACAAATAAAGGTTTCCCAACTTCTTTTGAATACGCCAAAGCCTTGTCATAATCATGGAACACCCAAATATTTTGAGGTCCAAGGTGTGTGCCCTCAGGGCCGTGACTAGCTGCAGCCGTACCGCCACCTCCGAATCCTGTAGGAGCTTCGCTATATTGAAGCGGTGGAGGGAATGCGCTAATAAGCTTCAAAGGAGCTCCCCAAAGCCCAGGAATCATGTATATAACAAAGATAATTGTTGTTGTCCCTAACAGTGTTCGACCTACAGAAAGCCGTTCTAATTTAGAATCATGAGGCAGAGTTAAGAAACCTAAAAGGTATAATGAAAGCACCAAGAAAATACCAATCCAAATAGAAAGGAACACCTCTCTCTCTAATAAATGAGCTTGTAAAGAAAGATCTGCATTGGATAAGAATTTAAACGCCAATGCCAGCTCTAAAAATCCAAGAACGACCTTCACAGTATTCAACCAACCACCAGATTTTGGCAACGAGTTCATCCAGCCTGGGAAAGCTGCGAAAAGTGCGAATGGCAATGCCAATGCAAATGAAAACCCGAACATACCAACCAAAGGAGCTATTCCTCCCTCTTCCGAAGCGATCACAAGAAGTGAACCGACAATTGGACCAGTACAGGAAAAAGAAACGAGGGCTAATGCAAGTGCCATGAAGAAAATACCAATCAAGCCACCTTTATCCGCTTTAGAATCTGCTTTGTTAACCCATGAACTAGGCATTCTAATTTCAAAAGCTCCCATGAAGGAAATCGCAAATACCACCAAAAGAATAAAGAAAACGATATTGAATGTCGGGTTGGTAGACATTTCGTTCAATACCTCTGCTCCAAAAATGGCAGTAATAACGGTTCCGAGCAGAATGTAAATCACAATAATCGAAATACCGTAAATAATTGCGTTTCTAATTCCTTGAGCTTTGGTTTTACTTTGTTTGGTGAAAAAGCTTACCGTCATCGGTATCATTGGAAAAACACAAGGAGTCAACAAAGCGGCAAATCCCGCAGCAAAAGACCAGAAGAAAATGGTCCAAAGCGATTTTGGTAATTCATCTGTCGACTCTTGAGGATCTAAAGGGGCTTTTACATCTGCTTTTCCAGAAGTATTTTGAGTCCACCCGGAGGCATCAACCTTGTACTTATCCGAAAGTTCATTCACTAGGCCAACAATATCTTTATCGGCGATTAATTCTTTCGCATTATCACTTGACAAGAGAAGGCTTGAGGCATCCTCAAAATCTTTCTGAGTACTAACTAACTCAAGCAACTCTTTCGAATCTTCTTTCGATATCTCTTGAGAAAAAAGAGCTCCGAAACTAAAAATGGCGATCAACGCTACAAATAACTTACTTCTCATCATTTCCAATCAATGTTAAATACTTTTTATAAAATGCCGCGCTATTACCTTTAGGAACGGGATGCCATTCATCATCTACTTTAACATAGATTTGTCCTGCTTCATCTTTGACTTCATCACCTTTGGCATTCGCAAACAAACTTTTCGTTTCCTCAGCTTTCTTATCAACACCTTTCACTTTTACTTTAAACGTTGCAGTATACGGTTGTAGGCAATGATCATCATCGCAAGTCTGAAATCCGAATTCGCCTGAAATTTCAAAATCCTCTTCAGAAAGCACTTTGATTTTGCGCTTCATAACGATTTTGTTGGAATGATAATACAGATCTTCTTCGGCAATATCATCATAAACATGGGTCGGCTTCGGTTCAATTACACCACCAACGGTTTTAAATTTAGAAGACTTGTTTAGCTTCAATGTAGTTGGTATCGAAAATGCGCCTTCTGGCAAATTCGCCGCATAAATATGCCAATGCTCAACCATTGTGATTGTCCCAATGATATAAGCCTCATCGCCCTCCTGTTCAATAGTGAATTTCCAATTTACCTTATCTTCTGGAAATTCCATTTGACCAAAAGAGTTCGAAATGGATAGGATAGCAACACAAATTATTGCTCCAAAATTTCTCAAAATATTACTTCTCATTACTCAACTCTATTCTAAATTCTACATCAATTGGTGGCATGCACATCGTTTCGTTGCATACCATATAAGTAACGATTCCCTCGAGGATCGTTTCATCGCTTACCTTCAGCGCCTGCTCGAAAGTCACCTCATCTTCGAAGAAAAATAATTCTTCTTCAAAATTTGGATCAAATTCTTTAATGGGTTCAGGTTCTACCGTCGAACCGATTAACTCAAAATTATCATTAGGTACAAATTCGAAAGCTGTTGGAATTGGGCCAAACTCGTTTACAGCATTTTGACTGTACAAGTGCCATCCTTCTTCAATTTTTGCTTCTGCAAGAACTACTTTCTTTTCAGAATCGAAACTAAAGTCCCATTCAACATGCGATTGTGAGAATCCTGTAAATGATAAAATCGCAATAGCGATAAATGATAGGGTGTATTTCACGGTGATTTAAGTTAACAACTCAAAACTACGAATAACCAAAAGAACTGATAACAGGTATAATAAAATAACCTTGGATTCCCAATCCAAGGTTATTCGCTTTTATTTCAATAAATAGTACTGAATATCAGTATTATGGTTTAATTTCTACAATTCGATTTATTGGTAACCACATGCCTCCTTTAAGACAAATATACTTTGCTCCACTCGCCCAAATCGTTGTGTCTACGCGTTTTAGTCCTTCATCATCTTCAAAGACGATCGTCACCTTGCCCCTGTATCCATTTCCCAAACGCGTGGCGCTACTAATCTGTTCCGTAAGCTTTGGATGCTGCTCAACTGGTTCTCTAGATTTAAACGAAAGGGAGTTAATCAACTCCTTGTCAATGAGTGTTGGTTTCGTGATCGTTTGCATAATAAATGGTTTGAATACCNANAATATAGGNAATCAAACTTGATATTGCAAGCGAATCATGCCACTAACGAACATTTGATATTCATTGCCGAACAAACGGGACTCTCGGTTGAGCAACTACACTCTGACTCGCAAAAATTCCTTGCTCAAACATGTACTTTCCTGCAATTGCAATCATCGCTGCGTTATCCGTACAGTACTCAAATTTTGGGATATATGTGGACCAGCCCAGACTTTTACCAGTTTCTTCCAAAGCGTTTCTCAGTCCGCTATTCGCTGAAACGCCTCCTGCAATTGCAATCTCCTTCACATTGTACTCTTTCGCAACACGCTTCAACTGTTTGATTAAAATATCAATGATGGTTTTTTGGATCGAAGCACAAAGATCGTTGCGATTGTTTTCAATAAAATCGGGATCATTTTTCTCCTCCTTTTGTAAAAAGTAAAGTATGGCCGTTTTTAAACCACTGAAGCTGAAATTGAATCCATCCACTTTGGGTTTCGTGAACTCAAACCTATTCGGATCACCTAGCTTTGCATGTTTATCGATGAGTGGCCCTCCCGGATACGGGAACCCCATCATTTTTGCCGCTTTGTCGAAAGCTTCTCCCGCTGCGTCATCCATGGTGCTTCCGAGAATTTCCATTTCCAGAAAATCTTTCACAAGTACCAACTGTGTGTGTCCCCCAGAAACTGTTAGGCAGATAAATGGGAATTTAGGTTTCTCCTTGCCTTGATCATCTATGAAATGTGCCAGGATATGGCCATGCATGTGATTGACATCAATTAAAGGTATGTCTAGTGCTAATGAAAGTGATTTGGCAAATGACGTTCCCACAACGAGAGATCCCATAAGTCCTGGACCTTTCGTAAAAGCAATGGCGTCTAAATCCTCTAATTTTACATCTGCCTTCTTCATAGCAGCGTCTATGACAGGTAAAATATTTTGCAAATGTGCGCGACTTGCTAACTCTGGAACAACTCCTCCGTATACCTTATGAACTTCTTGTCCCGCGATGAGATTGGATAAAATGGTTTCATTTTTGAGAACAGAAGCTGAAGTATCATCACAAGATGATTCTATACCGAGTATAATGGGCACTTTTTGTGACACAATATTGTATGTTTGTATTTAAGAATGGCAAAATTACTTAAAATTCTAGGACGCGTTGTTGGGGGAATGATCGAATGGATCTTAATTCTCTTTATCCTGTTTGCCTTCATCATAAGAAGTTCAACTGTCCAAACATACCTTGCCCAAGAAGCTACGGCATACTTATCTGAGGAATTAAACGCCAAAGTAAAGATTGATCAAGTGGCTGTTATTTTCTTTGACCAAGTAGCACTTGATGGCGTGTTGATAGAGGATCAACAAGGTGATACTTTGATTTCAGCGAACCGTATTATTGTCGATTTGGATAATATTAATTTGAAAAAGCAATCCTACACTATTTCAGAAGCCAAAATTAGAAAGGCATTCATCCACATTCAGCGAAGCAAGGAGAATGTTTTCAATCACGCGTTTATAAAAGAGTATTTTCAACAGGAGAAAAAAGAAAAGAGCAAGGTTAAGTTCCTTTTGAGATATGCAGAAATCAGCGATTCAAAATTCAAATATGACGATCATAGAAAAGAATCGAGAACGTCTGGAATAGACTATTTTCATCTCAGTACCAAAGGAGTCAATGGAACGATTTCAAATCTTCGTTTTCAGGAGGACACCATTCACGCAACGATTCAGGGCTTTAGCGCTATCGAAAAATGTGGTTTTGAATTACAGTGTCTCTCCACCAATGCCAAGGTGTCACCGAAAGGAGTCCTGCTCAAAAACATGGAAATCAAATCCAAAGATTCGTGGATTCGTGCATCAAAGTTCAACATGCTTTCCGATTCATACAACGGCTTTAAATATTTTGTGGACAGTGTGAAATTTGATGGTAAAATTGATGAAAGCAATGTTTCGCTCAAGGAAGTCGCATATTTCGCTTACGCTCTGGAGGGCATGGACGACCATGTTCGTTTAAAGACAGAGATCAGTAATAAAGTAGCTAAGTTGCGTCTGAAAAATTTTGATCTTCGATACAAGGAAAATACGTTCATTCAAGGTCGTTTTGAATTGGATGATTACAGGAAATTACCGCAAGGTTTCTATCACGAAAGACTGGATGACATTTACATAGACCTGAGCGAATTAAAACAACTCAAACTGCCAAAATCGTCGCCAAGCCGTTACATTACCTTATCCCCTGAAATTGAGCGATTGAAATTCATCGAGGGAGATAAAATATATATCGATGGCAACTATCTGGATTTCGTTTTCGCCGCGAACACATTCAAAACGGCTTTAGGTTCTGCACAACTAAATAACGGGCTTCAATTCAAACAACACGATAAACATGCTTCGTATACGTTTAAAAATTCGAACGAAGAATCCCCGAATTATTTCGACTTTACAGTGCATGAATTTGAACTAGGCAATTATCTGAATAATTCGGATTTAGGCGTTGTTGACGGCTCTTTCAAACTCACAGGTGAAATCTACTCGTCCTCTGATATTCGTTTTGATAAAATAGCGGGTGACATCAATAAATTCGAATATTTGAATTATCCATATAGTGACATTACCATTCGTGAAGGAGAGTTCAAACACAATCGATTCAAAGGTCGCGTTGNAGTAAATGACCCCTATTTAANCCTTGTTTATGACGGCTCGGTTGATTTCAGTAACAAGCATAAGATGGACTTCGAAGTTTTTATTCGGAAATCTGATTTAGACCGTTTGAATTTATCTGATTTGAATTCGCATTTACTTTCCAATATGAAGGTGAATCTTTCTGGAAAAAATTTAAATTCCTACACGGGTTTTATTGAGTTTGATGCATTCGACTATACTGTCGACGACCAGACCTTCCACATGGATGACTTTAAGTTAACAATTGAGCGTGGTTTGGAAGACAAGTTCTCTATCACTGGATCAGCAGGAACAGCCGAAATCGCTGGGAAATTTAAAACGGATCAGCTTATCAATAACTTCCATTATCAATTCAGTCAAATATTTCCGTCACTTTATGGAGATCGTGCTGCAAACTATTCCACNGATGCAATCGATTACTTCACTTACAAGGCAGAGTTTATCACTCCAAACAATTTGGTTCAATTGTTCTATCCAGAACTAGAAATCGCTCCTCATACCCGCATTAATGGGAATTATAATGGTTCAGAAAGCATGTTCAAACTGAACGTATATTCAGACAGCATTCGCTACAAAGAAATGAAGTTCGACTCGCTTTCACTTGAGCAAATTCTAAATAAAGATCAAATTTTAGCAGATTATCGGGTTAAAAATTTCCAATATTCGGATTCACTGCAATTTCAAGATGTGTACTTTAAAACGTACGGTGGAAATGATAATTTGCAGCACCGACTATCTTGGGAAGAAAAAACTACCCGACCTTCTGAGTTGAGTTGGGACACGCAATTACACGATTCTGACCACTATGGTTTTGTTCTGAATCCTTCGCACTTTTTTATAAAAGATCACCAGTGGGACATTTCGCATTCCTCCAGTTTACTTGTAAAAGGGGACACCATCAACGTTTCTAATTTTGAATTGGTTCGAAACAATCAGAAAATATTGATCGATGGAAAAATCTCAAATCAAGATTCTCACAAACTGAACTTTGATGTAACCAATCTTGAACTCTCCGAGATCTCACCCTTTATCTCCAGTGATTATCCAATGTCGGGGATCATTAATCTCGATGGCCATATTTCGAATCCATTCAACAACCTCGGTTATGAAGGAGATGGAAAGTTGACGAACTTCATCGTGAATAACCAAAAAGTTGGAGATATCACAGTAAATAGCTATTGGAACAAATTCAAGCAAGCGATTACCACCACTGGAAATTTGCGCTATATCGAAGAGAAAACATTTGATTTCGCAGGCGATTATTATTTGTTCGAAGAAGAGGACAATCTTGATTTTGACCTCAACTTCGATTACACCAATCTGCAATTTACAAACGCATTCCTTGATCCTGATGTCGTTTCGGGAATTCGAGGTTTCATTAACGGACATTTGGACTTAACAGGAGATCTCAATCAACCCATTCTCGATGGAAAAGTGTCTTTAACAAGTGGTAGTGCGTACGTTGATCTGCTCGGAGTTCACTTTGGCGTTGACGGTCCGATTGAAGTAGACCAATACGGCTTCTACATTAACGGAATTCCAATTTTTGATGAAGACGCGAACACGGGTCTACTGATAGGCTCGGTATTCCATGATAATTTCAAAAATTTCAACTTCGATTTGCAATTCGACCTTGAGCCGCAAGTAGTCAACAATACGCCACTTTTTGGAAACTCGGAATTCAGTCGTTTTTTAGTGATGAATCTACCTTATGATCACGATGCGTTGTACTACGGGAAAGGCTATGTGACTGGGACCGCAAACATTTTCGGATACACGGACAATCTTGAAATTAATGTAGATTTTAAAACTGCGCAAGGAACGACACTCAACATACCTATGTTCGGAGTTGGTGAAATTGAAGAAAAGGATTTTGTGACCTTCAAACAAAAGGAAATAGATACACTGATCGAAATAGAACCGCCTCTTTTTGATTTATCTGGAATTTATGTCGATCTAAATTTTGAAGCCACTCCCGCTGCAAATATCAACATCATTTTCAACGAAGAGATTGGTGACGTGATTAGTGCTACGGGCTCAGGAGATATTAGTATTACCATGGACAACCTAGGTGATATGCGAATGGAAGGAACGTATGAAGTTGCGCAAGGAGTCTATAATTTCGCCATGAATCCTGTTTCTGGAAGTCCAATAGCGGTGAAACAGTCCTTTACAATTCAACCGGGAGGAAGCATTAGTTGGTCAGGTGATCCCTACGACGCCAAACTTGACTTAAAAACCTATTATAAATTGAATGCCAACCTGAGTGAAATTAGCGGCGACAACGGTCTAGGCTCAAACGGAGGAGCGCATCAAACAATCCTTCCCTATCTAAATCTGTCTGGTACAATGGTAGAGCCTCAAATTGAGTTTGATATTCAAGCTCCAAATGCAGACGATTTCGGAAAGACTTTAATTGATCGAATCACCAGTGATCAAGATGAGTTGAGTCGTCAATTTTTCTCGTTAATGCTTGCCAGAAGATTTCAACCCATCGCGGGAATTGGAGGTACGAACGGAAGTGCAGCACTTGACCTTCTTACCAATCAGGTGAATGCCATGCTTTCAAGAATTTCCGAGGAATACACGTTGAAAGTGGGGATTGATAACGACATGATTTCAGGTGACAACACCTATGAATTTGGTATTTCAAAAGGGTTTTTAAATGATCGCTTGATCTTCTCTGGTAGCTTCGGTGTAGAAAATTATGGTGAAGAAGAGGTGGATGATAATGGTAACGTGAGTACGGGGCAACTGATTGGAGATTTGAATCTTGAATATGTTATTAATGAATCGGGAACTTTCCGTGTGAACATTTTCAACGAGTCTACCGATAAGACGATTATCCAAGAAAGCGGCGAAGGCGATTTTACACAAGGCGCAGGACTCTCCTATAAAGAAGATTTTGAAAGTTTCGACGATTTTAAAGTAGTTCAATTTGTTTTAGATCTTTTCAGAAAAAAGGAAAAGAAACGATATATTAAAAATTCAAACAAGAAGCAACGACCTGTGCCAGAACGTGATATCCTCAAACCTGAGGATGAGACAACACCTTAGTCAAAAACACTGAACTGGACTTCCAATTTTTACGGATAATTAATAACTTCGCGTTGCATTCAAGCAGAAAGAAATCGAACGATTATGAAAAAAATTTTGATAGCAAATCGAGGCGAAATTGCGCGTCGCGTTATACGTACTTTGAAGAAAATGGAAATCGCCAGTGTCGCTATTTATTCCGATGCAGATGCGAATGCACCACATGTTATCGAAGCAGATGAAGCTGTATATGTCGGCGCGAGTCCATCTTCTGAAAGCTACTTGCGTCAAGATGTGATCTTAGAAGCATGCAAGCGACTAGGTGTAGACGGTATTCATCCTGGTTATGGTTTTCTTTCTGAAAATGCAGGATTTGCTCGTAAAGTAAAAGAAGCAGGCATCACATTCATCGGCCCTTCTCCTGAAGCAATGGAGGTTATGGGAGATAAATTAAGTGCCAAACAAGCTGTTAAAGAATTCGATGTCCCTTTAGTGCCTGGAGTTGATAAAGCAATTGTAGACGCCAAAGAAGCCAAAGAAATTGCGGATCAAATTGGATACCCTGTTCTTATTAAAGCATCTGCAGGTGGTGGCGGTAAAGGAATGCGATTGGTGGAAAAACCAGAGGAGCTTGAAGAGCAAATGCGACTCGCACAAAACGAAGCGCGATCTTCATTCGGAGATGATGCTTGTTTCGTTGAGAAATTTGTCACCAAACCTAGACATATTGAAATTCAGGTCTTTTCCGACAATCACGGAAACAATGTTTATTTGTTCGAAAGAGAATGTTCGATTCAACGTCGTCATCAAAAGGTTATTGAAGAGGCTCCCTCTGCCCTTCTCACAGAAGCACTCCGAAAAGAAATGGGAGAAGCTGCGATCAACGTTTGTAAAGCCTGTAACTATTCTGGAGCGGGAACTGTAGAATTTTTGGTCGATGCGGACATGAAATTTTATTTCCTTGAAATGAACACACGCTTGCAAGTTGAGCATCCGGTAACTGAGGAAATCACAGGACTTGACCTAGTGGAATGGCAAATTCGAGTTGCGAGAGGAGAAAAACTACCAAAACAGCAAGAAGAGTTATCCATTAACGGACACGCGATGGAAGTCCGCGTATATGCAGAGGATACCTTAAATGGCTTTACTCCGGATATAGGAAATTTAAAACGTTATCGTGTTCCTTCAGGACGAAGTGTGCGTGTGGACGATGCCTTTACCGAAGGAATGGATATTCCAATCTATTACGACCCGATGATCGCCAAGTTAGTTGTTTGGGGTAAAGACCGAAAATCTGCAATCGCCAGAACATTGGAAGCTATTGACGATTATCAAATTAGCGGGTTGAAGACAACGCTGGATTTTGGCAAGTATGTTTTAAAGCATGAAGCCTTTACAAGTGGGGATTTTGACACTAATTTCGTTAAGAAATACTTCAGTGATCCAAAAATCATGTATACTTCTATGCAAGAAGAAGAAAAAGCCTTGAAGTATGCCATCCAGGAAATTTGGGATGGAATTAAAGAACGTGATAGTCAAGAATTTGCATCAAGAGAAATAACAAGTGGTTGGCGCTCAAGCCGATCGTAAAATAAAATAGACGAATTGGAATTTTGAAATACAACTTTCTTTTGTCGCGGTTCTTTTTTGAAATGATTTCATCGTTGAAAACTTTTCCCAAATTGAACTTCACCTGAGTTGGACGCTTTCAGAATTCCTTTTAATTTTACGACACAAAATCAGAGATAGAATGAACTTACACGAATTCCAAGGAAAATCAATACTTAAAAGCTTCGGCGTTGCAATCCAAGAAGGAAAGGTTGTCAATAAAGTTGAAGATGCGGTTGCGGCTGCGAAAGAATTATCAGCTGAAACAGGTACAGAATGGTACGTTGTTAAAGCGCAAATTCACGCAGGTGGACGTGGTAAAGGAACTGTTGAAGAAACAGGATCTCACGGAGTTGTTCTTGCAAAAGGAATTGATAAAATTGAAGAAACCGTAAAAGGAATTCTTGGTGGTCATTTAACGACTGCACAGACGAATGGAGTTGGAAAACGTGTCAATCAAGTGCTAATCGCACAGGACGTTTATTACCCTGGAGATAGTGAGCCATCTGAGTTTTACATGTCCGTTCTTTTAGACCGTGAGCGTGGTAGAAACATCATCATGTACTCAACGGAAGGAGGAATGGATATCGAAGCAGTTGCTGAAAACACACCTCACCTCATATTCAAAGAAGAAATTGATCCACGTGTTGGATTGCAAGGTTTCCAAGCGCGAAAAATTGCTTTCAACCTAGGATTGTCCGGACAAGCATTTAAACAAATGACCAAATTTGTTTCATCGCTTTATGCCGCTTATGAAGGATGTGACGCTTCTATGTTTGAGATCAACCCAGTATTGAAAACGTCGGATGATAAAATCATTGCAGTAGATGCGAAAGTTACCTTAGATGGAAACGGTTTGTTCCGCCACGCTGATTACGCAGCAATGCGCGATAAAACAGAAGAAGACCCAACAGAAGTTGAAGCTGATAAAGCTGGATTGAACTTCGTTAAATTGGACGGAAACGTTGGCTGTATGGTTAACGGAGCTGGATTAGCTATGGCAACAATGGATATTATCAAATTGTCCGGAGGTAGCCCAGCTAACTTCTTGGACGTAGGTGGTACTGCCGATGCTGAACGCGTTGAAAAAGCCTTCGGGATTATTTTGAAAGATCCGAACGTAAAAGCAATTTTGATTAACATTTTTGGAGGAATCGTTCGTTGTGACCGTGTTGCACAAGGTGTCGTTGATGCCTACAAGAGCATAGGTAACTTCCCAGTACCGTTGATCGTTCGTTTGCAAGGTACCAATGCAGTAGAAGCAAAGAAATTAATCGATGATTCAGGTTTGGACGTACATTCAGTAGTCTTACTTCAAGAAGCGGCTGACAAAGTTGCTGAGGTATTGGCTTAATGATCAGAAAATAACGGTCTTACTGATCGGATAAAATATAAAATCCTGCTTCACGGCGGGATTTTTTTTATTATTGCTATGTTAAACATCTAGGTTCGTCTAGTTTTAAAGGAAACCGCTACATTTGCACTAGCATTCAGGAAAAAACAAAATGATCATTTTAAAAACAGCTGAGGAAATTGAAATTATGCGTGAAGCCGCGCAAGTTGTGAGTCGAACACTCGGTAAAATTGCCGAAATTATCGGACCAGGCGTTACAGGAAAGGAATTGGACGTCTTGGCTGAGGAATACATTCTTTCACAAGGTGCGACGCCAGGTTTTAAAGGACTATACGGTTGTCCAAGTACAGTTTTGGTTTCTGTAAATGAGCAGGTGGTTCACGGTCTCCCTTCAGACATCCCATTCAAGGAAGGCGACATTATTTCAGTAGATTGCGGAGCTGTCTGGAAAGGCTATTACGGTGATCATGCATATACCTTCGAGATTGGAACCGTTGCTCCTGAGGTCAAAAGGCTTTTAGAAGTCACAAAAGAATGTTTATATATAGGTATTGAAGAAGCAAAAGCAGGCAATCGCGTTGGTGATATCGGTTTTGCCATTCAGCAACACGCNGAAAAGCATGGCTATGGTGTTGTAAGAGATCTCGTTGGACATGGTTTAGGTCAAAAACTGCACGAAGACCCTCAAGTCCCCAACTATGGTCGACGTGGTCGTGGTAAAAAGATAGCAAACGGTTTGACTATCGCTATTGAGCCAATGATCAACATGGGAACAGAAAAAGTGATGCAATTGGACGACAATTGGACGATAGTTACACAGGACGGGCAACCAAGTGCTCATTTTGAACACGATATTGCTGTTGTTGACGGCAAGCCAGTCATTCTATCAACCTTTGACTACGTTGAACAAGCTTTAGCAGCCAAAAAATGACGCGAGAGAGTCGAACCATTGCGCTTGCCGGTTTAACACTTTTCGTTTTTGCCCTCATTGGCTTTTTAAAAGATGGGAGTTTGATTTTCCCATTTCCCATTAACCCCTTCATTTACTTCTTTGTTTCAACGCAATTTTTAATTTGGCATTACAAGAAAGGGGGGCTTCCTGCACTTTTTGTTCTCTCCGCCTTACTCGGCCTTTTAGGAACGAAATTCTTCTGGGAAATTTTTCTTTCGCACCAAGAGATGGAGGTTTTCTATGGTTACACCTACGTCGATTGGTTTTTAATTCTTTCACAGTTTTTACTGATCATTGCAGGAATTTCATTTATCCGTAGGCATTCACACGCATTTTACCGCATCATTTTCGCAGCGGGGTTAATAATACAAAGCTACGGAGTTGTGACTGACGACCGTCAAATTCACTTAATCGGGCTCTTAGTACTCTTGCTGATAAACAGCTTAAAACCTGTGCTACAGCCCTTTCAATGGATCTGGACCTTACTTTTTGTCCTTAAATTGAGCGAGTGGTTGAGTTACACATTGATATAACCTGAAAAAAGAATATTTTTTTCTTTCCTTTTGTTTTGCGGAATAGATGCTTTTACTAATTTTGGCATCCATTCAATTGAGAGGTTAAAAGACAACTTTTGACTTTGAAAACGAATACTGGAGAGGTGCCTGAGTGGCCGAAAGGACTTGTTTGCTAAACAAGCGTACTCTTAACGGGGTACCCGGGGTTCGAATCCCCGTCTCTCCGCAGAAAGCCGAACACTTAGTGTTTGGCTTTTTTCTTGGAAACAACTGAAGCTTTCTTCAAGTCGGAGCCAAGAAAAAAGTCAATTATATTTCTGTAAGAAATGTTGGCTTTCGTTCCTTGCNAAGGATAACATTTCAGGATCACGACCAACGGGATTAATCCCCCTCTTGTACAAAAATCACGATCAAAGAGGGCTCTTTTTGTTATACAAAACATGCACATAGCGTTCTATATGGAGTTATATGTGTTATTTTTATGCGTATATAAAGGAGTTATATGCAATTACATACAGAATTATTATCTTTTCAATCTAAATACACAACTGACAAATGAAAACATTAAAGAATATCATTGAGCCATGCTTAGTAGCTCTAATCATTATTGCTCTATTTTTGCCATACACAAATTTCTTTGGTCAAAGAATAACTCCAATCGACTTTCTATATAACGGCATAGATACCCTTAAAGGTAATATCATGTGGCGACTACCTGTAGCTCTTCTACTGCCTTATATTATTATTCACTTCTTAGGGACTCATACCTACCGCCACTCATTTAAATTGTTGAAAATCCTATTTTTAATTACACAATTTGTTATTATAACAACATATATTCTAGTCTATATCTCATATGGAGATAGTCTATATGAGATAATTCCTGCTGTTATTTTGAGTATTACCCTAATGTTAATATCTCTCAAGTATGCGAAAGACCAACGCACCATATTAAAGAATGTTTTATTCTCTTCGATTATTTTACCGTTTATCTTTTTCATACCACTGGGAACATCTTTTGGTGGTATTATAACTAGTCTATGCATATCTTTTCTCTATGTTTTATCTTTTATTAGTGTATTCAGAAAAAAGAATTAAATGTAGCACATAACAGCGGCTAAATGCTCCATATGGTTCATATGCTTCGAGAGATCACTTATGTGTTAACAATACAATTACTATCTTCGAGAGACAAATACTAGTTAAAAGTCCTCACGGGGCATAGCCACCAACCGTTATAGGTAATTGAAGTATAGCGTATTCCTAGACAAAAATTGGTCAATTTGTATAAACTGATTGTTCACCATAAATACCTAGCAACAAAACCACTAATTTCACATCTAAAAGATTTTTTAAGTAGTGAGTATTTATTAAATTTAGAACTTAAATGAGCCTAAATAAGCAAACTATATGGCAATTAAAAAAGGTAAAGAAAAGTTATTGCGATACAACGGAACCGTTGAAGATGCAATGAATCATAGCTTAGAGGCATTGAAAAAAGGTGGATTTAAAAGTATAGAAAGAAACGATTCCCTTCAACAACTTAATGCGAAGTTTAATAATATTTTTGCAGTTGGAACTATTGATTTGGCACTTTCAAAATCGGGGAAAGGAACTACCATAGCCATTAAGTCCAAATCACACGTGGATAATGTGTATGCACTATTTAGATCTCCCAATGATAAGATTATTAATTCTTTTTCTGAAAATATGCGTAACTGGGTGGAGCCATTTTAATTTGAATTGTTTCTGTCGGATTAATTTGCATATCTAATAAATTGGGGGCCGCAGCATCTGTCTAGCCCTACCCAAACAAATGTTTCATTTGGATGATTAAGAAAAAAAGATTATTACGACCGAACACTCCTTGAAGGGTCAATAAAATTTCGGATAACTTAAAAAGTTTCTGCTCTTTAATGAAGTACCTATAACATCGGCTATACTTCATGCCGAAAAGCTTATATTCGAGAGATCGGCACGAAAGTATAGCCGCGAACCGTTATATGCAATTGACAGAAACATTTATTATCTTCACTTAAAACAAAAACATGAACAGAATCGTATTATTTTTTACCGTGTGTTCTTTAGTAGTTTCTTGCAGCTCGAATAATAATGAAACTACTACTGAAAAACAAGAGGGGCAAACTAAGCAAGAAGCAGAAGCCTCATCAGAATTTGATATTATAGGTAAATGGATTCTTTATGAAGATGTTGATACAAAAGGATTAAACGATGAAAAAGGAACTTTCATCTTTCAGGAAAATGGTGAAGTGATTATGGTTCAAAATGTAAAAAACCAAAAGAATGGTAAGTACGAGTTTAGCCAAAAATTCAAGACTTTATCAATAGAAGGAGAAATGGTGGATATAGAAATTGTCGATGAGGATAATATTTTACTCAAGGGTAAGCATAGTAGTGGGAACAAATTCGTGTCTCAATTAGTTCGCCAATAGAAAGAACATTAAAATTCAGAAAATCCCTACATAAATTGTGTTGTTAGTATTAAAATTTAACAAAAAACGTTTTCTCTGCTTGCTTTGCGTCCTATTCCTGACCTTAGGTGCTAGCTCGCAATTATCTGGTTTGAGCATGGCCTACGGGAAAGATTTTCAGTCTCCATTGCAAGGAAGTGACGCTTTGGTAAATGCAAATTCTTTAAATATAGATGGGCATCAGTTCATTGGTCGTTTTTGGTCGGCAGCAATCAATTACAGATACTCCAAAGGAAAATTAAATGCTGTTCCCTTTAATCAATTTAAAAACCATCGATTTGGTTTATTATTATCGTACTGGTATTTAAATGATTTTAGGCTTTTAGGTAAAATGGCGAGATCATCCTGTAAAGGAAGAATGGTGGCCATGTCATATAAATTCAGGTCATATCTTACTGCAGGAGTATTTGTGAATCGATCTAAAATTGAATCAAAACACACTTTTTTTAGTTACGCTGTAGGAATAGGCTTTAACTTGTGGCAATGGGAAACAACAGAAGAAATGAGATACAAGATGAGGATTAAACGGCTAATTATTCCATTTATAGAAGTGAATTACACTGCTGCTTTGAACAAAGTAAATATTTCGAACACCTATTCTTTTCTCAATTCAGGTTTCAACGTGAATATCGGGATTAAATTAGCTAGGCCATAGATAAAACTATTTCATAATAAACAGCTTTTTGATACATATAACAGCACCTATACTCCACCGCAGTTTTATTTTCAACGAAATAATTCATCTTTAAGGATGCGGCGTTAGTATAGCTGCAAACCGTTATAAGCAATGANGGCAGAATTTGATNTGCCGCAGTTCCGAGTAACAAATAGCAGTTAAGAATGAATTATCTAATATTCCCATATAACATTGAGCAACTATGAAAACACTATTCTTCCTTCTTACAGTTATACTCTTGGGCTGCAGCAGCAACTCTCAGGTAGAAGAACCAACAATTGATAATACTGATTACTTAAAATCTGGAATGGAATTTCATTGGGATTGGAAGTTAAAAGAAGCTATTGGAGAATACACAAAGGCAATTGAGCAAGATGAGGAAAATTGTAAGGCATACTTTTGTCGAGGAGTTGCGAAACACGATTCGGGAGATAACTTAGGAGCAGAGGAGGACTGGATTGAAGCTAAAATTTATGGTTGTACCGAATCTGTGGCTGACTTCTATTTTTATAGAGCTGTTCGCCATTATGATTCAGGTGACACCATAAGAGCTTGCGAAGACTGGCATACAGCGGAAGAATTC
>JGI26081J50195_1000272_pt1 | contig 22974 bp, 22 predicted proteins | sample SaaInl74LU_5_DNA_FD_50195 | JGI IMG/M metagenome (IMG submission 50195) | reverse complement strand
TAACTGGTCCCACTGGGAACAAGATTGCCCCAATGATGCCTCCGAATATCATTAGCGTGAAAGTCCCGGCAAGTGCGAAGACGACTGTGCCCAGGTACTTCACAACTAACAGCCTCAGTCTTCCAACCGGTGCGATTAACAGGTATCTAAGTGTGCCCAGGCTAGCTTCACCGGCGATAGTGTCTCCGGCAACGACGGCTATGGTCAAGGGTAAGAACAGCGGGAGCGCCAGCAGGGTTGCGGTGAAGCCGGTGAACAGGCCGTTTTGGGTGACTCGATCAAGAAATGGCGGACCCTGCTCACTTGAAAGGGCAACCGCGATTGCTAGCAAAATCGGAATCAGAGCGATTGCTGCCAGCATGGCCCAGGTGCGGCGACGGGTAAACATAACCCGAAGTTCAGATGCCATTAGTGACAGGCTGAGAGATTTAGCGAACAACTTCAAACCCCTCTCCGGTTAGGTTGACAAAGTACTCTTCGAGACTTGGCTGCTCTAGCCGGATCTCGCTAATCATGAACTTCTTTTTGACTAGCAGCTGGTTCAAACTCGCCACATCAAAATCGCCCGGAACCGGTGCCACGATTCGGTCTGGTTTTAGGGAGAGCTTGCTAAGTCCCTGCTGCTTTAGCAGGTCAACTACTTCGTCAATTCGGTCGCTTTTTAGAATCAACCTGGTTTGCGACTCTTTTCTAAGCTCCTCGATGCTGCCCTGGGCAACAATCTTGCCAGCGGTCATTACAGCCAGATGGCTGCAGAGCTGCTCGATTTCACTCAGTAGGTGACTGGAAACAAAGATCGTGATTCCCTCATTTGCAAGCGAGCGAATCAGGTTTCGAACCTCTCTGGTTCCCTGTGGGTCAAGGCCGTTTGTCGGCTCATCCAGAATCAGGATTTCGCGGGGCTTTAGCAGGGCGTTTGCTAGCCCGAGGCGCTGCTTCATGCCAAGTGAGTAGGCGTGAACCTTCTTCTTGGCAGCATTTGTTAGCCCAACTCGCTCCAGTGCTGCATCCACCCGCTCTGCTCTGGTTTTGCTGTTTGCAAACCTATCTGCGGAGTCGATTCTGATTAGGTTGTTGCGGCCAGACATGTAGGGCCTTTGGTAGCGCCAGCTCTAGTTCTTTAGGAATTGGGTGGCCAAGTAGCTCGATCTGGCCTTGGCTAGCTTCTGCCAAACCCAGAATCATTCTGATGGACGTGGTTTTGCCGGAGCCGTTCGGTCCAAGAAAGCCAAACACTGAGCCCTTTGGGACACTCAGGTCAATGTTGTTGACGGCTTTTTGTGAACCAAACTGCTTGGTGAGAGAGCTGGTTTTGATCGCCAGCTCTATGGCGTTGTCCATCGAGAGCTAGTTAGCGAGGCTTAGTAGGTAATCGATTGTTACTGCGCCCATGTAGACCTCACCAGAATCGGTAAGCAAAACATTCACGAGCGGTGTCGAGAAAACCTTGCCACCTGGAACCTCAGTCAACATGTCCGCAAACAATTCGGTTGCCATCAAGTCTTGAGGAATGTCTGCAGGCAATGCAGCTAGGTGCACGACACTGTCCCAGTCAGAACCCAAAACCTCTGGCTCGGCTGGCACTTCGTAGTCACTGACGTAACCTTCAGGCTTCTCGTAGCCATCCAGTGTCGCCATTAGCTCGTCCGCATCAAATGTTTCAACGCTGGTTCCTGCTGGAGGAGTAAAGCTAAACAGACCCTGGTCGACGCTTCCAAAGCTGATGCTCTCAAAGCCAACAGTCATTGCCGCTTCTACCTGGGCGGTTGAGAAGATCTCAACCTTCAGAGGCATTCCAGTCTCGGAGTCAACCGAGACCGCAGCACTGGCAACCAGCGAGTTTGGAGAATCTGGGCTAATTATTAGCTGGTAGGCACTTCGACCAGCGACGCTGTGGTCCTTGCCTACCTGAATCTGTGAAGTTTCGTCGACCATCGACACTAGGTAGTCGGCAATTGCTTCTGGGCTTGAAAGGTCAAGCGCGATTGAGTCGGCGTAGTCCAGAACCTTTTGCTCGGCCTCTGCCTGCTTGGCGGGGTCAGCCTCGATGTCAACTGTGCCAGTCAGGGCAGTTGCCATTTTGGCGTCGTAAACCCAGAACTCATTGCCGTTAACAATCAGGTCGCGCTGCGACATTGGGTCAAGAATCTGTGCACGCAGCTTGTCCTGGCCCGAAACATAAACGCGTATGGTGTGAGAGCCAGAGATCAATTCAATTGCCTGGGTCAAGGTGTTCGACTCAATGACTGCAGGAACAAAGTCCGCCATCTCGGCCGGCATCTTCTCTTCCATCTGCGCAATGCTGTCCTCAGACATCATTGAGCTAAATTCCAGAGTCGGCAAACCCAGGTTGCTTGACTTCACAATTGTTCCGGAGAACTCAGTGACATCGGCGCCCTGCATCAAAACCATGACCTGCTGCGGACTTAGGTCCGGGAGGTCAATGGCATTGGCCTGCAGTGGAACCGCAATCGCTCCAACAGCAATCACTGCTGGAACTGCAATCGAAGGAACCCAACGCTTTGAAATTCGCAATCTANAACTCCCTGTTATGTCTAAGTGTCTCTACTCTAAGTAATGCAACTCAGAGAAGNCTGAGAGTGTTCCCANACTATTTACTGCACTTAGTCNAATAAAACAGGTTGTTTTAGTTGTTTATTCCCAGTTGGCGTCAATAACGCTGGTGTTCTCAGGGTTTCTNCCCTGAGCGCCCCAAGCCTGGCCGTACTCGCCAGCCATTAGGTCCAAGAACACCTTTGCGTCAAACTCTTCTGGCCCACGGACACCGGTTGCATCCCACTGACCGGTTGCCAACAGCTCTAGCGCGATTACCGGAACCAGCGCAGTCTGCCAAACAACAGCCTGAGCATCGTAGTTCTCGGCAGTCCACTGAGTGTCTGCAACGTGGTAGAGGTAGGTAGCCTTAGCTTCGCCGTCCTTGCCCTTGCCGGTAACCAGTGTTCCGGCGCAAGTCTTGCCTGTCATGACATCAACCAGTGATGCTGGGTCTGGTAGCACAGCGGCAACTAGGTCACGAGGTGCCACCTGAGATTTACCAGACTTCGACCTGACCCAAACCGGGTTGATCTTGTCCAGTCCAAGCGCATGCAGAGTCTTTAGAACGCTGATGAATTCGGTTCCAAGGCCATACTTGAAAGCAACCTTCTTGGCATCCATGGTTCGAGGAAGCATGTTCACTTCTTCGTGCTCCACGTTCACGCACTCGATTGGTCCGATGCCGCCAGGGAACTCAAATAGAGCAGGCTCGCTGAAAGGCTTGGTTGTATACCAACCGCGCTCTTTTTCCCAGATCAAAGGTGGGTTCAAGCACTCTTCGATTACGGTCCAAATTGAGAATGAAGGCGCGAAGATCTCTTCTCCGTCTTCGTTCTTCACAACCAAGTTGCCACCATCGAGGATTGTTATCTCGTCAACTTCGCTGAAGAGGTGGTCGGCTGCATAGCGAGCAAAGATGTTCGAGATTCCTGGCTCTGCACCGGTTCCAATAAGAGCCAATAGACCCTTTTCCTCAAAGTCCTTGTGGTGGTCATACTGCCAGTCACCAAGCTTCTCAGCAGGGGTATTGAAGGGATCGGTTTCATGCACGTGGCTCAGGCTCATCGCCATGTCCATGTAGTTTGCGCCAGCTGCTAGGGCACCTTGGAAGATGCTCTGTACGAACTTTGGCTCAACTGCGTTCATGATGTGGGTAGCGCCCACCTTTTTAGCAAGCGCCGCAATGTTGTCAGGGTCGCTGGCATCAATCTGAGCTGCCTCAAACCTTGAGGAGGCTTCAGGGGTGTTTTCGCTGACCCAAGCAACGCTCTTTTCAGCGCGCGCTAGGTCATAGTCAGCGACTATTAGTCGAAGAAATTACGATCGGCAGAGATTTTGACGATTGCATCGCCAACACCACCTGCCCCAATGAGCAAGATACGCATGGATTTTCACAACCAAACATGACCGATTTATTTGAACGGGCCCAGTCCTTGCCCTCATCCACCAGTATGCGCAAAGCCTCGTTGGCGTTACTTTAGTAACCGCGCCTTCACTGGTGAACTACGCCTCCTATTATGCTCCGATAATGGCTTGTTGGCTACTAGCCAAGCTGGCGAATCGGAATTACCAGGGGTGTTTTGCCGACCGGATCATCAATTACCCGCGCCAGGATGTTGAAGGCCTCGGCTAAGTTGTTGGGCGTGATCACCTCGTGAGGGTTGCCCTTGGCAACTATTGAACCCTGCTTCAGAACTACTATCTGGTCCGCAAATCTTGCCGCCAGGTTCAGGTCGTGAATCACGGCGATGATGGTCATCCCCCGCTCCTTTTTTAGGGAGGACAGCAGGTTCATCACCTGCAGCTGGTGACTGTAGTCAAGGGATGAAGTTGGCTCATCGAGCAACAGCACTTCTGGGTTCTTCACCAGCGCGGCTGCAATCACAGCGCACTGCTTGTAACCGGAGGAAAGCTCACCAATTCTTTTGTCCTTGACGGCCGTCAGCGAGGTTCTCTCAAGCAGGGTGTCGATTTCCTCCCGCAGGCGAGGAGAAACACGAGAAATTTGGTTGGCCGCCATGGCTGATCTAGAAACCAGTTCAAAGACGGTCTCCAGGTTCTTGGCTGCTGGAATTGCGGCCAGGAAGCCAAACGTTTTTGACAGCTCGGTTTTACTCAGGGAGGCAATCGAGACTCCATCGAGCAGGACCGTGCCCTTGGCGGCAGGAATTTTGCAGGCTAGCGCCTTTAGTAGCGATGTCTTTCCGGCACCATTTGCGCCAATGATTGCCGTGACCGAGCCGTGCTCGATTTCGAGGTCTAGATTGCTGATGATTTCATCGGCGGCGTAGCCGGCGCTAAGTGCCTGGGCGGCAAGCTTCGATTCCGGCTGATACATGTACTTAGCTTAGTTTTTGTGGAACCATTCCGTTGCTCTAAGTGCCTGTTGCCATCGCGCGTACACCTTCGACCGATCTGATTTTTGGCTGAACGTCTGCTCTGTTGGGTTCAGCGCATCCAGGTCGGACAGGGAAGTCCAAATGCCCGAACCCAGTCCGGCTAGCAGCGCGGCCCCGAGCCCGGTTGATTCCAGGTTGGTGGCGCGCTCAACATCCTTAGAAATAAGGTCCGCTTGGATTTGCATGAGTAGGTTGTTTGCAGCAGCCCCACCATCGACGCTAAGAGCAGGGATGCTGGTCTGCATGTCCAGCTCCATTGCATCCAAGACAGCCTTCACCTGGATGGCAATGGCCTCNAGCGTTGCATAGGCGATGTGAGCATCGGTGGTGCCACGGGTAATGCCGAAAATGGAACCGCGGATATCTGGCTGCCAGTAAGGGGCACCCAGGCCGGTTAGAGCTGGCATGAAAACCACCCCGTCCGAGTCCGCAACGCTTNCAGCAAGTGCCTCGACATCTGCGGCCTTCTCAATAATTTTTAGCCCATCCCGCAACCATTGAACTGAAGCGCCGGCGACAAAGACCGACCCTTCAAGAGCGTAGGTGATTTTACCGTCAGGGCTTTTCCACGCCACTGTTCCGAGCANTCCATGCTGCGAGCTCACAATCCTTGACCCGGTGTTAGTAAGAATGAAAGCTCCGGTTCCATACGTTGCCTTTGATTCACCCTCCTTGAAGGCGAGCTGACCAAATAGTGCTGCCTGCTGATCACCTGCGACACCGGTGATCGGCGCGGTCACGCCCAGAAAATGCGCCGGGTTAGTGGTTGCTATCTCGCCCCAGCTTGAGGTGATTTTGGGAAGGGCGCTTCCTGGAATCTCGAATGCATCCAGCAGGCTCCGGTCCCAATNGCCAATTTCTAGGTCCATTAGTTGAGTCCTGGACGCATTGCTGGCATCTGTAAGGTGTGCAGCCCCACCGGTTAGCCTCGCAATCAGGTAGCTATCGATGGTGCCGAGGGCATATTTGCCATCAACCACACCCTGCCAAATCTCTGTTTCATTTCTTGCCCACCACAGGAACTTGCTGGCGGTGAAGTAGGGGTCAATGTTGAGACCAGTTTTGGTTCTGATCCAGTCGTCAGTGTTTTTCTGATCGAGCTCGTCTTTGTAGATGCTGGTTCTTCGGTCCTGCCAAACTATGGCCTTGGTGGGGGAGCTAAGGTCGTTGCGGTCCCAGATGACTGCAGTTTCACGNTGGTTAGTTATTCCGATGCAGCTGATTTCAGAGTCGGCATCTCCGATGGCTAACTTGCATGCGGTCAACGCTGCCTGCCAGATTTCCTCTGGCTCGTGCTCAACCCAGCCGGGGTGCGGAAAATACTGCGGGAACTCCTGGTAGCCGCGGGCAATAATTTCACCCTGGTCACTCACAATCAGTGCTGTGACACCGGTGGTNCCAGCATCAATGGCCAAAATAGACATTAATTTCCTCCTTGGAGGCTAATTAGCTTCCATCTGAGACTCTATGCTTCTATGCTTTCAGTGTGGCCAAACAAAATCAAACGAATTCGAACAAAAACGTTCATTTTGACGTTGTTGTGATCGGTGCTGGAATCAACGGTGCTGTTGCAGCCTCCGCTGCTTCGGCAGCCGGGCTCAGGGTTCTACTGGTTGATAAGGGCGATATTGCCAACTTCACATCCCAGGAATCTAGCAACCTAGTTTGGGGTGGCATCAAGTACCTTCAGGGTTACGAATTTGGTTTGGTGTTTAAGCTCTGCCTGGCCAGAAACCACTTGATGCGAAATTACCCGAACCAGATTCGTCAGATTGGCTTTTTGGCCTCCCTTGGCCCAACCGCGCCTTTCGGAAGGCTGCTCGGAACTTTTGGAACGCTCTTTTATTGGGGCATTGGGCTCCTTGGAACAAAGCCACCGGCAAGCTATTCTGCAAAGACAGCCAAAAAACTTGAACCTAACCTAATCACCGGACGAGCCGCGATTAAGTACTACGACGCTGAGCTACCAGACAACGATTCCCGCTTTGTCTTTGACTTTGTTCGCCATGCTATAAAGCAGGGTGCCGATGTTAGAAATTACACGGAGCTCACTGCCGCTAAGCGCGGCACCAACGGCTGGGAGCTTGAGCTCAGTGGCAAAGATAAAACAACTGTTACTGCCACGACCGTGATTAATACCGCCGGCCCTTTTGCAAAGAACGTCTCAGAACTTCTTCAGGCACCGACCAATGCTGGTTTGGTGTTTTCAAAGGGCATTCACCTGGTGCTGAATCGCAAGATTACAGAACTGAATCAGGTGCTAGCGCTGTGGGATGAGCAAGAGCGATTGTTTTACGTGCTTCCCATGGGCGACCGTTCGATGGTCGGAACAACTGACACTCGAGTCGATGATCCCCACACCAAGGTCACCCAAGCAGACCGCGACTTTGTCATCAAGCAGGTAAATGCGCAGCTCGAGCTCGAGGTTCCCATCACGCCAGCCGACGTGGTTGCAGAGCGATCAGGAGTGCGTCCGCTAGTTGTTGACGGTGGGCAGTCTGGTGATGTTGCCGACTGGCACCAGTTGAGCCGCAAGCACATCGTGGAGGCCAATAAGGCCCTGTCGGTTGTCACCGTTTTGGGCGGCAAGCTCACTGACTGCCTAAATGTTGGAAAAGAAATTGTGCAGGAGCTAACCCGGCTTGGTCACATCACCAAACGGCCGGTGAACTGGTTTGGTGAGGGCTCTCAACTTCGGCAAGAAGATTTCTCTTCCCTGGTTGCAGCTCGATCAGACCGGGATGCTGCACCAAGAATCGCTGAGGGAATTTGGCGCCGCCATGGGGAGGCGGCCTTCGAGATTATCGGGGACGGCCCACTTGAAGAAATAGTGGCTGGGCTTGGCATTACCGAGCAGGAGATTCGACACATTGCCGAGCACGAGCTCGTCCACACCAGAGAGGACCTCCTGCGCAGGAGGTTGCCGGTAAAGATGGCGCGATCTGACAGGGAGCTTGCCGACAACAAGAAGCTCCAAGAGCTACTCGTGGATTTGGGGCTCTAGCGGAACCTCGGGTTCGGCTTTGGTTGGCCACTCAACAATTAGCATCGCAGTGAGCATGGTTGAGCCGCCCACGATCATTGCAACAGTCAAAGGCTCTTGACCAAGTCCAACCGCCAGGATTGCGGTGAAGATGACCTCGCTGGTGATCAGCAGCGCAACTCGCGCCGGGTCAATCAGTGTTTGCGCCCAGGTCTGGACCCAGAACGCGATCACAGTGGAAAGTAGTGCCGTAAACAGAATTGCAAACCAAACTTCCCAGTTTGGAGGCGCCTGATAACCATCCAAGAGCGCAAAGCCCCAACAAACAATTGCCGCAAAGGCAATCTGAATCATTGCCATTCGGTAGGGGGTTCTCCCCATGCCATATTTTCCAAGAAGCAGGATGTGAATGGCGTAGAGCACGGCACAAACGACCAGCCAAATCTGGCCTATTTGGAATTCAATGTTGGCTGCAGCGCCAGAAAATATTGCAAGTCCGATCATTGCCAAAACTACGCCAACGATCACCCTGGTTGCGAAGCGCCTTCTTGTAAAAAGCCAAGCTATTAGGGGAGTGAAAACAACGTAGAGACCGGTCAAGAAGCCACTGGTGGCGGCCGTGGTTAGCTCAAGTCCGATTGTCTGGGTTATGTAGCCAAAGGCGAGCACCACTCCGATCAGGGCTCCAAATTTCAGGTCTCCCGGCTTCATTGCCAGGGCAACTCTTGGTCGAAGGATCACCATCGCCAGCGCAGCTATCGAGAATCTGGTTGCAAGAAAATCCATGTAGGGCTGTTGTTCAATGGCGTCCTTCATCAGAACAAAGGCTGCACCCCAAACAAAACCAACGCCCAACAGGGCGATCACTGCCAGGCGAGTTTTCTGCACCGATGAAGCCTAGCTGGTTGGGTGCTTCTTGCAACCCTTGCCAGCTAGCTTCTTTGCCATGGAAGGGAAAACGATTCCATGCATAAACGAAACCAGCCACCAGTAGCCGTGCCCGGAGAGGCCATGGGGGTGAAAGTAGGCCTTCTGAACCAAGAGTGAATGACTCTCATCAAACTGCGTTACCCGGAATTCCAGCCAGGCAAGCCCCGGCAGCTTCATCTCCGCACGCAGTCGCAAAAGGTGTGGACGGTCGATCTTCTCAACCCTCCAGAAATCCAGTGCCTCACCCTCCATCAAGGTGTTCGGGTCCCTTCTTCCGCGCCTTAGGCCAACCCCGCCAACAACTAGATCCATCAGCCCTCTAAGCTCCCATGCCCAGGTGGCGGTGGAGTAGCCATTCTTGCCGCCGATGGCCTCTACTCTGGCCCAAATCTCGCTCACGCTGTCAGTGGAAAGATACTCGCGATGGTCCACATAAAGTGAACCTCCGGCCCAGCTGGGGTCAGTCGGCAGTGGTTCTGAAGGAGTGCCCGGAACCGAAGCATTGCTCCACCTGGTTTCAACTTCCAGGTCCTTGACTCGGCTCAGTGCTAGTCCAACCGCGCTTCTAAAATCTGTCATCCCACCCTTGGCATCCGGTATGAAATCCCGAATGTCGCTCTCTCTGGCAACAACGTCGTGCTTTAGGGATGCAACAAGGCGCTTTGCGAGAGTGACCGGGACTGGGGTAACCAGACCGATCCAGCCTGAGGCCAGCCGCGGGGTCAACACCGGCAGCGGGATGATGATTCTTCTTCTGAGGCCAGCAACTTCCGCATAGAGCTGCATCATCTCTAGGTAGGTGAATACTTCTGGGCCAGCAATGTCGAAATCCCGATTCACNTTTTTGTCGATTGTGGCAGAGCCGACCAAGTAGCGCAGCACGTCCCTNATTGCAATCGGCTGAATCTTGTTTAGCAACCACTTCGGCGTGACCATGAATGGCANTCGTTCAGTTAGGTGCCGCAGCATCTCAAATGATGCCGAACCAGAGCCAATCACGACACCTGCGCGNAGNTCAATNGTNGGGACACCNCTGTTACGCAAGATCTCCCCGGTCTCTGCCCTTGCTGACATGTGAGGAGAAAGCTGGTCATCGTTCGAGATCATGCCNCCCAAGTAGACGATTCTTGAAACCTTTTGTTTCTTGGCAACCGAACCAAACATTTCCGCTAGTTCACGCTCTTTGGCTTCAAAATCTTTGGACACCATCAGAGCGTGAAGTAGGTAGTACGCCAGATCAACGCCTTTGAGTGCTTTTTCTAATGCTTCCGGGTTTGTTGCATCCCCTACAACAACCTCAACGTTTTGGACCCAGGGGTAGTCGTTTAGCCTGGCAGCATCTCGCACCAGCACTCGGACTTTGTAATCNTGGCTCAGCAGCTCACGAATCAGGCGGCCACCAATNTANCCAGTTGCTCCGGTGACTAGNACCGTNGCCGGCTGCCCCTTCGAGTTCAGCAGGGTCGGNAAATCTGAAGTGACAGTTTTAATCATTGAAACATCAACCTACTGGCAGGCGATATTGTTTCTAACCGAAGCGACCAGAAACGTAGTCTTCGGTTTGCTGCTGCCCGGGGTTCGAGAAAATCTTCTCGGTCTTGTCGTACTCAATTAGCTTTCCTGGCATGCCAGTCCCGGCAATGTTGAAAAATGCGGTCATGTCCGAGATTCTGGAGGCTTGCTGCATGTTGTGAGTAACAATCACTACGGTGAACTTTTCCTTTAGCTCAACAGCTAAGTCTTCAATCGCAGCTGTCGAAATTGGATCCAGGGCGCTGGTTGGCTCATCCATCAGAATCACATCTGGCTCAACCGCAATTGCTCGGGCAATACACAGACGCTGCTGCTGACCACCAGACAGTCCAGAACCTGGCTTGTCGAGGCGGTCCTTGACTTCATTCCATAGGTTTGCGCCAACAAGTGCCTTCTCGGTTAGCTCTTCGGCCTCNGTCTTGGACATCTTGGAGTTGTTCAGTTTGTAGCCGGAAAGAACGTTGTCCTTGATGGACATNGTTGGGAATGGGTTCGGGCGCTGGAAAACCATTCCGACCTGGCGCCGGACTCGAACCGGATCAACATCCGGNCCATAGACATCCTCGCCATCCATCAACAGCTGGCCTTCGACCCTGGCCCCTGGAATAACCTCGTGCATCCTATTCAGGGTTCGAATAAGTGTGGACTTTCCGCAACCAGAAGGGCCGATGAAGGCAGTGATGGCCTTTGGTTCGATCACCATGTTCACATCCTGAACCGCCAGGAANCTGCTGTAGTAGACATCCAGTGATTTCAGTTCTATGCGCTTTGACATGGGTTATCCCTTCGGAGAAAAGTACTTACTAATAAGACGAGCAACAAGGTTTAGGACCATCACGATGATCATCAAGGTCAGAGCGCCCGCCCAGGCGCGGTCAACATAGGCCTGCATGTCAACACCTTGGTTGGCATANGAGGTGTAGACGAAGACCGGCAGGGTCATCATGCGCTCATCAAATGGGTTGTAGTTCATCGAGGCCGTGAATCCTGCGATCAATAGCAGCGGAGCAGTCTCACCAATCACTCGAGCAATCGCNATCATGACACCGGTAGCAATTCCGGCAAGGGCAGTTGGCAGAACCACCTTCAGGACCGTAAGCCACTTCGGAACTCCGAGAGCATAGGCNGCTTCACGAAGTTCATTCGGAACAATCTTGAGCATTTCCTCGGTGGCACGAATAACAACCGGAATCATCAGCACGCTAAGTGCGATTGCGCCGCCAAGGCCCATNCGGACACCAGGGCCAAAGAAAATAACGAATAGGGCATAGGCAAACAAGCCGGCTACGATCGACGGCACGCCAGTCATCACATCAACAAAGAAGGTCACTAGCCTGGCAATAGTTCCACGGCCGTATTCAATTAGGTAAATGGCAGCCAGGATTCCAACCGGAACAGAAATCAAAGTCGCAATTCCCGTTATTTCGAGGGTTCCGATTATGGCGTGGAGTGCTCCACCACCCTCTCCAACAATGTTTCGCATCGAGAATGTAAAGAACTCAATGTCGAACCGCGCAACACCATTGGTGACAACTGTGTAGGCAAGTGAAATAAGCGGAATCAGAGCCAGCGCGAAGGCGGTGGACACCAGCGTGGTGACCAGGCGGTCAGTGGCCTTCCTGACTCCCTCCACGATCCGAGACAGCACATAGAGCGTGACGGCGTAGCCGAGCAAACCGAAGACCGCAACCGGCACCAGGTTAATCTCAACTGAATCTGCACCCGATGCAAGAGCGCTCTGCAGGAAGAACGATGCCAAGAAAAAACCAACCAGCATCAGTGGCGACACCCAGCGCGGGAGGTCTCTGGTTCCACGGAAAGTCGACTGCAGCTGTGAGGCGGCCATTAGTTTGCCCCCGAGAATTCTGCCCTGCGGCTAATTACCCAGCGGGCAATCATGTTTACGACCATTGTGATGCCGAACAGCACGAGCCCGGTTGCAATCAAGAGGTTGGTGTAGTTTCCGCCGGCCTCCGGGAACTGCAATGCGATGTTTGCAGCAATGGTGTTCGAGTTGGTGGAGGTAAGCATGTCAAACGAAATCACCGCGGCGGGGGAGAGCACCATGGCAACCGCCATCGTTTCACCGAGCGCACGGCCCAGTCCCAGCATTGCCGCGGAGATGATGCCTGGGCGACCAAATGGCAGCACTGCCATTTTGATCATTTCCCACCTGGTGGCACCAAGAGCCAGGGCAGCTTCCTCGTGGAGTCTCGGTGTTTGCAGGAAAACTTCACGAATCAGTGCAGCCATGATCGGAAGCACCATGATCGCAAGCACGATACCCACAGTCAGCATTGTTCGGCCGGTGGCAGAAACCTGGCCGCCAAAGACTGGAACCCAACCGAGGTTCTCGTTCAGCCACCGATAAGACGGTGTCAAGAACGGAGCTAGCACCAGGATGCCCCAGAGGCCGTAAACAACCGACGGGATTGCTGCCAGCAGGTCAACTGCATAACCCAGGATTTGGGAGAAGCGGCGGTTTGCAAAGTGCGAGATGTAAAGGGCGATTCCAATCGCCAGTGGAGTTGCGATTGCCAGTGCAATCACCGAGGCATAAACAGTTCCGAAGATGAACGGGAAAACGTAAGCCCAGAAGCCATTTTCAGCTGCCTCAATCGGCTCTCCAGTAAAGGCTGGAACCGACTGGGCAAAAAGGAAAGCGGCAACAGTTGCCAGTGTTAGCAGGATGCTGATACCCGCCAAAAAGGTCAGGTTGGCGAACACGATATCACCGAGGCGTCTGACTGCCTTTGGCTTCACATCGGTCATTTTTTTCCTGACTTATTTACTTGGTTACCAAGTTAGTAAAAACACCCGGCCCAGGGGACCCGGGCCGGGTGTTATTCACCTAATGTTCAGTTACTTGATTGCATCAATGATGGCCTGTGCCTTTGCACGAAGACCAGCAGAGATTGGAGCATTTCCTGCAGAGGCAGCAGCAGCCTGCTGTCCCTCTTCTGAAACTAGGAACGATGCCCATGCGCGAACTAGCTCAGCCTGAGCGTCATCTGCGTAGTCATTGCAGCCCATTAGGTAGCTAACCAAAACGATTGGGTAGGCACCAGATGCGGTGGTGTTGCGGTCGATCTTGGTCGCCAAGTCGTAAGACTCACGTCCCTCAACTAGTGGCGATGCGTCAACAACAGCTGCTGCAGCCTCTGCTGAGTAAGCCACGTAGTCAGAGCCAACCTTTACAGCAACGGTTCCTAGGTCACCAGCACGTGAAGCGTCAGCGTAACCAATGGTTCCGTTTCCACCTGAAACTGCAGAAACAACACCGGAGGTACCCTGGGCACCCTCGCCGCCGTACTCTGCAGGCCAAGCTTCAATTGCGCCTACGGTCCACACATCTGGAGCCACAGCACCTAGGTAGTCGGTGAAGTTCTTTGAGGTGCCTGACTCGTCAGAGCGGTGAACAGCAGTGATTGCTAGGTCAGGCAGTGAAACACCTGGGTTTGTGGCCACAATTGCTGCATCGTTCCACTTGGTGATCTCACCAGCGAAGATGCCGGCAACAGTTGCGCCGTCCATGTTCAGGCTTGAAACACCGTCAAGGTTGAAGATCACTGCGATTGGAGAAATCCAGATTGGGAACTCCCATGGCAAGGTGCCAGCTGCACAGCTTGGGAACTCGCCGCCTAGCTCTTCTTCTTTCCAGTAAGAGTCAGAGCCAGTGAATGAGGTTGCACCCTCCATGAACTGCTTGCGACCGGTTCCAGAACCCGTTGGGTCGTAGTTCACGGTTACACCAGGGTTTGCGGTCTGGAAAGCAGCGATCCAAGCTTCTTGGCCGGCAGCCATCGATGAAGCGCCAGATCCGTTTAGGGTGCCTGTTAGTTCCACAACTGTTTCGGTTGTTGTGTCGGTTGTAGCAGCACTGGTTGTTTCTTCTACTGCCGCCTCGTTGGCAGCGCAACCAGCTAGAACTAGAGTGCTGGCAGCAGCCAGGGCCCCAAGCTTGAGAATGTTGTTCATGAATTACCTTCCTTATGGTTTATTAGGCGAGAGCCAAGTTAGAAAGGCAAGACAAACTTCGTTTGTAAACCAAGTAAACAGCTGATGAATTACGGGCGAAGTTTTGACTCTAAGTAGATGCGTTCATAGGCAATAACTTTTGGCTTCTGGGCCATCGAGACTCGCAGCACAAGAAATTCACCCGGCGCAAGCGTGTGCTCTTCGGCAAGGCTGGCAGAAACCTGTTTGGTGGCATGCTTTGCAAAGGTCTCGATGATTGTTGGCAGAGCTGGGCGATGCGAGCAAATCAGCGCGTTCTTGTTCTGCCCAAAAGTGTCTTCGATTACGTTCTTGGTTTTTCTGGGTCCGCGCTGGTTTGATAGTTCGGTCAGTTGCGATCTTTCAATAAGAGTTCGTTGAGTCTTTTTTGAGTATGGAGCAACAGTCTGCTGACACCTAGTCCAGGGGCTGGTAACCAAGCGCTTTGGTCCATAGGCATCAATCAGCGTCACTAGCCGCTTGGCCTGCTTCTTGCCCTCTGGCAATAGCGGTCGCTTGGCCTCTTCGCCCACCCACTCAGTTCTTGGGGTGGCGGTTGTGTGGCGCAAGATCACCAGGCCACGGGTTTCAAGCTCGGAATTCTCTGACCACTGAATGGTCTGTTTGAGCAGGTCCTTATCGTGGCTGTAGGTAAGCAGCTTTAGGGCCTTACTGGCCTCAACCCACTCGACTTTGGCAATTTCCTTATTGGGTTTGAACTTGGATTTTGCAATCGCACTGTCCTTTACCTTGGAGACCCAGTAGTGAACCTCCTTGGTATTTCCGGCACCAATTTTGTAACTTAGAACGGCAAGCTTTCGACCGAGTCTGACCCGAATCCCAGCCTCCTCCTCAACTTCCCGAACTGCTGTTTCCGGAAGGAGTTCTCCGGGGTCTACCTTTCCCTTGGGAAAAGTCCAGTCGTCGTATTTTTCTCGGTAGACAACNGCCACCTCAAAGCTGGTTTTGNTCGGTCGCCAACAAACCACTCCGGCTGCGTAAACAATCACTACCTGCTCCGCTTCTTGACAAGTGTTCTGGACATGATTTCATCCTGCATGTCAAGCAGCGGTTGACCGTCTGCGTCTTTGGCGTCCCTGCGCCAATTTCCTGAAGACTCGAGCTCCCAAACTGAAACCTGGTTGCTCATTGCCAGCACAAATAGGTCATCGAGTTCCTTGATTTGGTCGCTCTGAGTGATCTTCACCAGGGTCTCCACTCTTCGGTCCAAGTTTCGGTGCATCATGTCAGCTGAACCTATGAAGACATCTGGGTCGCCGGCGTTTTCAAAGAAGAAGATCCGGCTGTGCTCCAAATAGCGACCGAGCACCGAGTGCACGGTGATGTTCTCGCTGAGCCCTGGAATGCCAGGTTTCAGCGCACACATTCCGCGGACAACGATTTCTACGGGCACTCCAGCCATCGAGGCAAAGTAGAGCTGGTCAATGATCTGCTCGTCAACAAGTGAATTGAGCTTGAACCTAACCCTTGCTGGTTTTCCAGCCTCGTGGTTGTCTATCTCGCGCTTAATCCGCTCAACTAGGCCCTCTCTCACTCCAACAGGTGAAGTCAGAATTGAAGAGTAGGAGGGCTCGGTCGAGAATCCGGAGAGCTGGTTGAACAGCTGAGTCAGGTCTTCTCCAACAGCCGGCCTGGAAGTCAGCAGGCCAAAGTCTTCGTAGTAGCGAGCCGTCTTTGGGTTGTAGTTACCGGTTCCAATGTGGCAGTAGCGACGAAGCTGATTGCCTTCCTGACGAATCACAAGAGAGAGCTTGCAGTGAGTTTTTAGCCCAACGATTCCGTAGACAACGTGAACTCCGGCTGCCTCAAGTTTTCTAGCCCAGGCGATGTTGTTCTTCTCGTCAAAGCGGGCCTTGATTTCAACCAGTGCCAGCACCTGTTTGCCGGCTTCAGCAGCGTCAATCAGCGCATCAACGATTGGCGAATCTCCGGAGGTTCGATANAGGGTCTGCTTGATTGCCAGGACCTGTGGGTCATCGGCGGCTTGCTCCAAGAACGCTTGAACGCTAGTGGCAAAGCTCTCGTATGGGTGATGAACCAGGACTTCGCGCTCTCGAAGCGAAGCGAAAATGTCGGCAGCTTCGTCCTCATCGGCCTCCAGGTAGCGGTTGGTGGTGATGGCATGGGGTTCAAATTGCAGGTCTGGCCTAGGAAGAAAAGCCAGAGACTTAAGGCTCGAAAGATCAAGCGGCTCGGGCAGGTTGTAAACATCAGTGTGGTCGATGTCGAGCTCGCGCTGCAGCAGGCTCAAGACCTGCGGGTCAACGTCCTCGGCAACCTCAAGTCGAACCGGTGGCCCGAATCGTCTCCTGAGCAGCTCCTTTTCGAGTTGAATCAGCAGGTTCTCGCCCTCATCCTCATCAACCTCGAGGTCCTCATTCCTGGTGACCCGGAAGATGTGGTGTTGCAAAACCTGCATGCCAGGAAACAGTTCGCCCAGGAATTCGCCCATGACATCTTCGAGCGGAACATACCTCGACTCAGCTCCTGGAACCAAAACAAATCTTGGCAACAGTGGCGGCACCTTCACTCTGGCAAAGTGCTCGGTTTGATCCTTCGGGTTTTTCAGAACCACGGCAAGGTTTAGCGAAAGCCCAGAGATGTAGGGGAAAGGGTGAGCTGGGTCAACAGCCAATGGCGTCAGTACTGGAAACACCTGAGACGAGAAGTACTCGTGAAGCGCGGTTTTTTCTTCTTCGGAGAGCGTGGACCAATGAACGACATCAATCCCGTTTGCCTTCAGCTCAGGTGCCACGACGCGAGCAAAGAGTTCAGCGTGCCTGGTTTGCAGCTCCCTAGTTCGATCCGAGATTCGCTGCAGGACATCTTGCGGGCTCAAGCCAGATGCTGATTGCACGGCGATACCGGTGGCGATTCTTCGTTTTAGTGATGCCACGCGAACCATGAAAAACTCGTCAAGGTTAGAGGCAAAAATACTCAGGTAGTGAACCCTCTCAAGCAGCGGCAGGTTCTGATCTTCGGCTAGCTCGAGCACCCTCTGGTTGAATTCGAGCCAGCTCAGCTCACGATCCAAGAAGCGCTCAGCAGGCAGATCAGGCTGCGATTCAGGCTGAAATATTATTTGCGTCTCTTCTGACATAGGACCAATCTTGGCATCTGCAAGTTAGCAGTGGGTTAACTATTTTCTTCGGGTTGACCATCTGGATTCAGGCGATATCCGACGTTACGAACCGTGCCAATTAAAGACTCGTGCTCACCGAGCTTTGCGCGCAGGCGACGGATGTGGACATCAACCGTTCTAGTTCCGCCAAAGTAGTCGTAGCCCCAGACTTCGCTCAGTAGCTGTTCCCTTGAGAACACCCGGCCCGGGTTCTCGTTTAGGTGGCGAAGCAATTCAAATTCCTTGAATGTCAAATCCAGTGCCTTGCCGGCAATTTTGGCCGTGTAGCTGGCAAGGTCAATGGTTAGTCCGGTTGAGTTTTTGACCTCACTTTGTTGGGTGGGCTTGGCATCCAACAGGATCCGAACTCTGGCATCTACCTCGGCCAGTGAGGCGCCCTCCAAAACAAAATCCTGCAGGCCCCATTCTGCGCTGACTGCAGCCAGCACACTCTCGTTGGCAACCAGCATTAGGGGCCGACTCCAGCCGGCAGCATTCAGAATTCGTGCCACAGCCTTTGCTCCCATTAGGTTGTGTCGGCAATCCAGCAGCACCACATCGTGCCTTGGGGCATCGGCAAGCTGCTGCGGATCAAAAGTTACTTGAATCAGTTGGTGGCCAAGGGCCTCCAGCGCGCTCAGCGGAGTCTGCCCACCGGGGGATATGCACAATACAACTGCCACCAGCCCGCCCTCCGTTTAGCAAAATGATAGCCCGATGCCGAGCCCTGTTGGGTAGAGTTTAAGCCGTGAGCAGGCAGTGGTTGCAGATTTCTTTGATATGGACAGCGGTCCTAATCGCTGCCCTATGGGCGCAGGCCACCTACTCCGATGACCGTCTCTACAATGCCTTCGCTGCAATCGCGGGTGCGGCGATAGCCGTTGTTAGCCTCGGACACCTGTTGTCCAAGGAGGCCAAAGACACCGTGAGGCAGCAGGTTTATGTCTCAGCCGGGACGGTTGCAATCCTTGGAGTTATGACAGTTATTGCTTTGGGCAGTTAGACTTAGAGCATGTTGTTGGCACTAGAAATCCTGTTTACCGGCTTGCTTATCTTGGCTACCGTGGCAATCGCCGGAGTATCCGCGCTCGTTGTCTACAAGCTATTTAAGGGCCAGAGCTAATTTGTTCGTAATTCCGGACGACCTCCCGATTGAGCTAACCCCGTTCACATTTTTGCTCGGGCACTGGAGTGGATCTGGTGTGGTCAGCTACCCGGTCAAGGGCAAGGACCCAGTAGAGGTCGAATTCTTTCAAGAAATGCAATTTTTACCGCTGCCAAATGGCAAGCTGGAATACCAAGCAATCTCTAGGCAAGCCGACGGTTCGGTGATTAGCCAAGAGCACGGATTCTGGATGCTTGCGAAAAACACTCTCGACCACGAACCAGGACCCGGACTTTTGCCGGGCAAGGCTGAGTCAACTATCCAGTCTCGCGAGCAGCTGGAAGAGTTTCGTAATGCCACCGGTGGCTTTGACATTGAGGCGATCATCACAAACTCTGACGCGGTTTCAGAGCTTTATTTCGGGCAGATCAAAGCGGCACGAGTGGACATTGCAACCGATGCGGTGCTGCGCTCTCCACACTCCAAAGAATATTCAGCAGGGCAAAGAATGTATGGCCTAGTAGAAGGAGCACTGCTCTGGGCCTGGGACATGGCGGCGCTAGGAAAACCACTCAGCTCACACGCTTCTGCTCGCTTGGAGAAGAAAAATGACTGACCACTTTGGGAATCCGCTGCTGGAGCAGCGGAAACTACTTGCCGGTGAGGCATTCGTCCAAAGAAGCGACCAGGGCGTCATCGAGATTGTCGGACCAGACACGAAGTCCTGGCTTCACTCACTGCTTTCACAAAACATTTTGAATCTTGAAACCGGCATGTCAACTGAGGCGTTGCTGCTGACTCCGCAGGGACACGTTGAGCAGCAGCTCAAGATAATCGCCACCGACCAGGGCGTCCTGGTGATTGTCGCCGCTTCAAAACTCGAAGCCATGCTTGCTTGGCTCACAAAAATGGTCTTTCGGTCCAGGGTTGAGGTTTCTAAAAGGGAAGACCTCGTTTGCATTGGTGGCTTTTTTAGTTTTGACGCGCCCTGCTGGGTTGACGGATTTTCGCTGGAGTCAAAATTCTCGGTTCGCTATGCCGAATCCAGGGAAGAGTTTGCCTATCGCGAGTATTTGACCGATTCGGTGCCAACGGACCTGGCTCGGGCTGGACTGCTTGCCTATCAGGCGCTCCGAATTGCAGTTGGCAGGCCTGAAATTGAAGACATTGACATCAGGTCTCTGCCTCACGAATTTGACTGGTTGTCATCTGCGGTTCACATGAGCAAGGGTTGCTATCGAGGGCAGGAAGCTGTTGCGAAAGTTCACAACCTAGGACACCCACCTAGACGACTCATCATTCTGCACCTGGAACAGGGCGACTCGCTGGCCGCAAAGGACGACAAGGTCTTTTATCAGGACAAGGAAGTCGGAACCATTCGAGCTGGGGCACTGCATTATGAGGAAGGTTCAATTGCGCTTGCGCTGGTGAATCGAAACACTCCTTATCTCGACCTTTCAATTGAAATTGGAAGTCAGCGAATTTTGGCAACGCAGCAGGTGCTGGTGCCGCATGATGCCGGAAAGGCCGCAAACCTTCCGAGGCCTGCAGCTTTCAAGCTCACCGGAAAGAAATGAACCGCTTTGTAATCCGGTTCTCGGTTTCCAGGGTCAGAGACTCACTCTGGACAATTAGTCAGATTGTTTTGGCAGCAATGACTGCCTACTCGATTGCACACTTTGGTTTGGGTCACGCGGTTCCCCTGCTTGCGGTCACAGTCGCAATCTCTTCCTTGGGTTTTAGTCGCGACACAAAACCGAAGCAGGTTCTCTCAACGGCAATTGCCATGTTCTCCGGCGTTGTTCTGAGTGAAACGCTGCTGCAAGTCTTTGGCAAGGGAGTCATTCAGCTCGGCTTTGCAATTTTGCTCGCGCTGTTACTCGCAAGGCTTTTCACCTCGAACCCGGCCTTCACGATCACCGTTGCCATTCAGGCGGTTTTGGTTCAACTGCTACAAACCCCCGTGACCGGCATCTACTCACGCGCAATCGATGGCCTCATCGGAGGACTTGTCGCCCTTATTTTTGTTTCACTGCTGCCGCGTAATCCGATTCGCCTTGCCAGGCAGGATTCCAAGGCTCTGTTTGCCGTTTTTCGAGCAACCTTGAGTTCGGTGGCAGCGGTGCTCCGGGCACCAAATGTTGAGCTGGCCGATCAGGCCCTGGATGAAATTAGAAGAACCCAGCCGCTACTGGACAACTGGACCAGCTCACTGGAAAGCGCATCGGCAATTGCTAAAGTCTCTCCCTTTTATCGCTGGGCACAAAAGGAAATATCGGAGCAGCTCCAAGTTGCAGCCGGCATGGACTACGCCACCAGGAACTTACGGGTGCTTACCAGGCGCGTTGACTACTTAGTCCGAGACTCAAAACCAAGGCCGCAGCTGGCCGAAGTTATTGGCAAAATAATCATCGCTACAGAGTTGCTCGAGCAAACCTCCGATGACTTCTCGGTTACTCAAAAAGCCAGAAAATACCTGCGTAAGATTCCTGCCTCCCTGGATCCAAAAACTTTTGATCCACCGCTGACGACCTCAGAGTCGGCGGTACTGATGCAGATCAGGCCACTATTTATCGACCTTGCTATTGCAGCGGGTATTCAGCCAAGCCAGGCAAGGGCACTGCTGCCCTATGTTGACTAAGCTTTAGGCCATGACTTACGACCTAATTCTGTTGCGACACGGACACTCCGTCTGGAATGAAAAGAACCTATTTACCGGCTGGGTGGATGTTGACCTAACCGAGCAGGGCAAGCTTGAAGCTGCCAGAGCCGGAGAGCTGATTGCAGCATCCGGACTTGCTCCACACATCCTTTACACATCGATGCTGAAGCGTGCAATAAACACCGCTCACATCGCGCTTGATCAGATCGACCGAAACTGGATTGAAACCAAGCGGTCCTGGAGGCTCAACGAGCGTCACTACGGCGCGCTGCAGGGGCTTGATAAATCTGAAACTCAACAGAAGTACGGTGACGAACAGTTCCAGATCTGGCGTCGTAGCTACGACACACCACCTCCACCAATTGAAGATTCCTCGGAGTTCTCTCAGGCCAACGATGAGCGCTACAGCGATCTGGGAGACCAGCTTCCAAAGACCGAGTGCCTGAAGGATGTTCTTGTTCGCATGCTTCCCTATTGGGAGTCGGACATCGTTCCATCACTCAAGGAAAACAAGATTGTTCTGGTTACCGCGCACGGAAACTCTTTGCGTGCTCTTGTGAAGCACCTGGATGGAATCAGTGACGAGGACATTGCTGCCTTGAACATTCCAACCGGCGTCCCTCTTCATTACAAGCTAGATGAGAACCTGAAGCCGGTAGTCAAGGGTGGGGAGTATCTAGACCCGGAAGCAGCGGCGGCTGGAGCTGCGGCTGTTGCCTCGCAGGGCAAGCACTAGCTAAGTTCTTGCCAGTCTCCGGTTTGTAGGAAGCTGACCTTGGCAGAGATGTCAACGACGTGGTCGGCAAATCTTTCGAAGTAGCGAGAAGCTAGGGTCACGTCAACCGTGAACATTGCATTTTCGGACCACTCTGGCCCAAGCACGATGTCGAAAACTTTACGGTGCAGAAGGTCAACTTTTTCGTCCTCTGCCTGAATTTCACGAGCTAAGTCAACATCCGTGTCCTGTAGCAAATTGATTGCCTTGTCAGCAAGCTTTAGGTCCAGCCTTGCCATCTCTTCGAAGGTTCCGCGCAAGGAGTCTGGGATTGCAGATCCTGGGTAGCGGTAGCGAGCAATCGCGGCGATGTGGGAGGCAAGCGACCCCATGCGCTCAATCGAGGCGCTCATTCGCAGTGCTGAAACCAGGATCCTCAAGTCTCTGGCAACAGGGGATTGAGTGGCGAGAACCTTGATCACCAATTCGTCCAGGTCCAATGCGCGCTCTTCGTTGGCGTCGGTTAGAGCCAGGGCCTCATCGGCCAAAGACACATCCGAGGTCAAGAAGGCGGTCGAAGCCTTGTCCATGATCACTCTGGCCTCTTGGGCCAGGCTTACAAGCCGTGTTTGAACTTCACTTAGTTCTTGCTGGAATACTGCGCGCATCATTTTCCCTAACGATTGCCTTGCAACTCTTGGTGTGCAGTTTTCCAGCGAGTATCAAATTTCAGGTTAACTTCGAACAAACCAGCGGAAAACTAGCTCTACTTTGAACAAATTTACACCTAGTCTTGTTTTCGTGAGCTGTTTACTTGGTAAACACACCGATTGGAACGGGTTTTGGGCATCTTAGGTAACCGAAGAAGCGGGAATGCCGCATCAAGGCAGGTTGATGCCTTCGAGATTGTTGCGGCTCAAGTTGTCGATGTGCTGGCGACCGCGGGCGTGGTG
>JGI26081J50195_1000270_pt1 | contig 23009 bp, 19 predicted proteins | sample SaaInl74LU_5_DNA_FD_50195 | JGI IMG/M metagenome (IMG submission 50195) | reverse complement strand
AAAGTTTGAGAGACTTCGCTAAAGGGAATTTTCAAAAAAATAAGGTATAAAAGCACTGCACTGATCCCTATCTTGAGAAATAAAAGCGCTTTTTTTTTCATATTTTTAGTTAATGATTTTGTGTTGGTTTTGATTTTTATACCAATTTGAACCAATCTTTTTTGAGGCTGTAGTTATTTTGAAATAGCCGTTCCCCCTTGGGTAACTTTTCTGATTCTATAAGGTCTTTTCTTTTGAGACTCGTAGTAGGTTCTGATCAGCAGTTCCATAACAATTCCGATGGTGAACAATTGAATTCCTGCAAAAATCAGCATCATTCCCAGGGTGAGTAGGGGCCTAGTTCCTATATCTTCGCCCAAAAGTTTAAGGTACACCAAATACGCATTTACACATAGTCCTGCCCCTATTAATAGCACCCCGAAAATCCCAAAGAGATGAATGGGTCTTTGGATGTATTTTCTAATAAAAAGCAATAACATCATATCTGCAATTACCTTAAATACACGCTCCAATCCATATTTGGAGACTCCAGCATGTCTGGCATGATGTTTAACAGGGACTTGTTTTATTTGCGCTCCCTCTAAGAATGCTAAAAGCGTAATGAAGCGGTGCATTTCGCCGTATAAATTAAGGTCTTTAGCCACATCTTTATGAAAGACTTTTAAGGCACAGCCGTTGTCCTTGATGTCTAATTTAGTGACCCTTCTCACCAAGAAGTTGGCAATTTTTGAAGGTATTTTTTTCAGTAAGCTGTCTTTTCGTTTCTGTCTAATACCTGTCACCAAATCATAGCCTCCGTCAATGGCTTCTTTTAACATAGAAGGAATATCTGAAGGGTCGTTCTGAAGGTCACCATCCATGGTAATAATATAGGTTCCAGAAGCGTAGTCAATTCCTGCAGCAAGGGCCAAACTTTGGCCGTAATTTTTCTTAAGGGCTATTAAGTGGACTTGATTGTCTGCCAAATCATTGACCACCTTTTTGGTTTGGTCTGTAGAAAAGTCATCTATATAAATAATCTCATATTGATACCCTACAAGGCTTTCGTGAATTTTCTGGGTAAGTAAAAGCACATTGTCTTGTTCGTTATAAAGGGGTACAACAACGGAAAGGAGTTCCTGAGTGTGAATGTTCATGATGGTCATTTAGTCCCACAAATTTAAGTCATTTTATAGAATAGCCGTCTTTTTGTAGTATTTCTAAGGACTTTTTTGAAATTTGACGCTAGGTATAAGGCCTGAAGCACCTTTGAAACCGCTTTTTGTGTATTTAAATAAATTTATTGGAGCTATTTTTTGAGTGAAATAGCCTTAAAGTTAGGTTTGTTATTGCCCTAATAAATAGGACCTATTTTTGATTAGTTTTTAAAATTATAATGACTTTTTGTGGCTATTTCTAAATCCATCAATAAGTATTTCAGCCGCTTTAGAGATGCTTAAAGTGCCATTGGTGAGTTGTCTTTTTATATCAGGAATTTCATTTTGAACCTTCTTGTCTGCGTAAAAAGAGGCTTCTAAACGCTGGCAAACAAGTCGGTGCAGTCCTAGAATTTTTTGAGCGGTTCTTTTTAGCTCAAAATCACCATGTTTCTTTTGAAGGCGAATAAAATCTTCTATGCTTTGCCACATTTCTTTTACACCGCGATTTTCAATGGCAGAAGCCAAAAGTACCGGGGGCTCCCATCCGTTTTTTCTGGGCCTAAAACCATGAACAGAAGCCTTGAAATACTGCTGTGCTTTTTTGGCTAACGGGGCTTGCGCCCCGTCTGCCTTGTTAATTAACAAGGCGTCTGCCACCTCCAGTAGTCCTCTTTTAATGCCTTGAATTTCATCTCCAGCTCCTGGCAATTGGAGGAGTAAAAGTGCGTCTACCATTTCATGAACTTCCAATTCATTTTGTCCAACCCCTACCGTTTCTACAATGATTACGTCAAAGCCAGCAGCTTCACAGAAAAGGATACTTGAGCGGGTATTTTGTGCCACACCACCCAAAGTACTTGCTGCAGCCGTAGTTCTTATATATGCACTCTTGTGCGCAGCCAGTTGGTCCATCCTTGTTTTATCTCCCAGGATGCTTCCGCCACTTTGTTGGCTACTGGGATCAATGGTTAGTACGGCTAGTCTAAGTCCCTTCTCCACAAGATACATACCCAATGCTTCAATTAAAGTGCTTTTACCTACTCCTGGAACCCCAGAAATACCCACTCTTATCGTATTTGGATTTTCTTTTGAAAAGGCGACCTCTAATTCCTGGGCCCATTTTTGGTGAATGGGTAATTTGCTTTCTACCAAGCTAATAGCCTTGCTCAAAGCGGGTATTTCACCATTAACAATCCCTTTGATCAATTTGGGTACCGATATTGATAGGTTATTTTTCATGGTTTTTGTGTGTGAGCGCCCTTAATATTCGATAATAATTAGGGAATTACTCGGCTGTTTTTTCAAATTTGTATCGGGTCTCTTGTTGGTAAGGCCTGTCTTTATCTATGACTATGGTCTTAAAATTTTCATGGCTTGGTGCATCTGGGTATCCCTGGGTTTCAAAACAAATTCCTTTAAATTCTTGGGGTGTAAAGCATACTAGGATGTCTTGGTCTGTATAAACATCCATACGTAACTTGCTTTTTTCAGAGTACACACTAGCTGCTCTTTGTCCTAATTTACTTGTATGGTTCAATACAAATGGCGTGTCTAGTTCTATTTGATTTATTTTTTTTGGTGGGCTAAAATGATAGGCATCATTTTTTAATGAAAGCAGCTTTCCAGTTGGTAATAATTGGTGGTCTGTTTGTATCCTATGGAATGCATTAATTTCTAAAAGGTAATCTGAAACATCCTGGGCTTGGTCTAAAATAAAATAACTGTGATTGCTTAAGTTAAACACCTGAGGGACAGTAGAAGTGCTGTTATAGCTTATTTTTAATTCATTATTTATGAGGCTATAGGTCANTAATGTTTTAATGGTCCCTGATTTTAAAGCCTTATGATTACTAACTCTTTCTTGCTGTACTTGTTGGCAATAAGAAAGACAAATNAAAGGGGCTGCTCCTGAGCCTATTTTTTCTAATTGCCAAAACTGTTTGGAATAGGCTTGCTTCCCTCCATGCAATTCAATGTTTTCAGTATTTCCTGGAAAGTCTACAGTATTTGAAGGGCTGTTTTTTCTTTTAATTCTCCCTGCAAATGGTCCTAGGCAAGCCCCAAGAAACCAAGGGTCCTCTAAATATAATAATACCTCAGGATGTCCTGCGACCAATTCTTGTGATTCTTCGTGTTCAAGCTTTAGTNTTAAACTTTTAATAATAGCACCATAATTCAATACTTCCATTTTTAGAAATTCATTTTCTAAAGTAAATACCTCTATTAAAGCTGCTTTGTGAACACTCATTTAATGAGAGGCTTTTAATAGTTTTGGAAATTTAGCTTTGAATTTTAATAACCTGGGCACAGACACCGCCCTTACATATGGATTGTTTGGATTTCTAGCTTCAAAATCTTGGTGGTAATCTTCTGCCTCATAAAATATTGTGAAAGGCATTATTTGTGTCACTATTGGGTTATTAAAAGCCTTCTCGGTGTTTAATACATCTATATGCGTTGTAATAACTGCTTTTTCAGCACTTGTTTTGTAAAAAGCAATTGACCTATATTGAGGACCTCTGTCTGGTCCTTGTCTGTTGCGGGTAGTGGGATCGTGGGACCCAAAAAATACTTTAACTAAAGTTTCATAGGAAACTTGCTTTGGGTTGTAAGGTACCATGACAGCCTCTGCATGTGTGGTTCTGCCTCCTGCAACTTGATTGTAGGTAGGATTTTTTTCTGTTCCCCCAGCATAGCCTGAAACCACATCTCCAACCCCTGTTACAGATTCAAAAATAGCCTCTACACACCAAAAGCAACCACTGGCAAAATAGGCGGTTTCAGTATATGAATTTTGAGGGGCTTTTTCAGATGGTTGTAGTACTAAAGCAAGTGCTAAAGTACACCACAGAAAAGCATTTGTCATAAATGTTTTAGAAATCATAGTCTCTTTTTTTTGTATAACAAGTTACAAAAAAAAGAGACTACCAAAGGGTTTTAAAGATCGGTTCAAACACAGCAGTCGTCATGTAAAATAGTCTTACAAACCACACAAGCCACTTGCCAGCAAACAAATGAAATAAAAAGTGCAGAAGGTTCCTATTGTTTTACCCCAGGCTGGGTAATCTTAAAGCCTTCTTTTTCTTTAGCAGCGTCTACCATGTCTTTAACTTCTTTCAATAGGGCTTTTGCGTCGTAAATAATTCCGTCTTTAACCGTGTAATTTACTCCGCCTTTTCTAACCACTTGATTGTCTTCAGTCAAAGAAACTGCGCCTGTTCCATAAAGGACTTTTAGGTTTTGAAGGGGGTTTTGATCTACGATCACAAAATCTGCCAATTTACCCACTTCTACAGTACCTAACTGGTCTTCCATTCCTAGTGCTTCTGCGCCGTTTAAAGTAGCAGATCTGATAATTTCTAGCGGGTGAAATCCTGCCTCTCTGAGAAGCTCTAATTCCCTTACGTAGGCAAAACCATAGAGCTGATAAATAAATCCTGAATCTGAACCTGTAGTAACCCTTCCGCCTCGGTTTTTATATTCATTGATGAAAGTCATCCAAAGTTTGTAATTTCTTTTCCAAGCCACCTCTTGTTCGGTACCCCAATTGTGCCAGTAGGAGCCATGCGATATTTTACTTGGTTCATAAAATTTCCACAAGGATGGCAGGGTGTAATCTTCATGCCATTCTGCCCTTCTAGCCCTTTGAAGGTCTCTATTGGCCTCATAAATATTAAAGGTGGGGTCCATGGTAAAATCCAATGCGATGAGTTCATTCATTACATTATTCCAATGGTCGGAGTAGGGGGCAGCTGCCTGTTCCCAGAGTTGTCCAGCACCCTCAAAGCGGTGTTGTTCGTTTTGATAGTTGTAATCTAATGCATAGTTTTGGACTGTTCTGTCTGAGAACAATGCCTCCGGCAAACCATACCAATGTTCCATACTAGTCAGTCCGGCTCTAGCGGAGTGTAATACATTCCATCGCGCCACATCCATTTGTGAATGGTGGCATGCAGAACCTAATCCTAGCTTTTTGTTTTCTTCTAGTGCGGCTTGCATAATAGCTGGAGCAGCACCAAAAAATTTAATTCCGTCTGCGCCTTGTTTTGCATTATCCCTCACCCATTCTCTAGCCTCTTCTGGTGTGTTAATGTCTTTTTTACTTCCAGACCCAAAGCCCGTATAAGCGAAAAGTCTCGGAGCTACTATGCTGTTTTTTTCTGATTTTCTTTTTAGGTCTAGGGTAAATTCTAGTCCTCTTCCAGAGGGTTCTCTCACTGTTGTTACCCCATGGGCCATCCAGAGTCTAAACACATATTCTGGTTCTGCTCCTTGTGCGCGGCCCCCAATATGTCCATGCATGTCTATAAAACCAGGCATTAAATACATGCCCGATGCATCTAACTCTTTTCCTCCTGCTTTTAGCGTAGGCCTACTCTTTTCTGTAATAGCCACACCAGGATACCCCACTACCGCTATTTGAGTAATTTTATTTCCTTCTACTACAATATCTATTGGTCCTCTTGGAGGTGCTCCATTTCCATTGATTAGGGTAACCCCTCTAATAATTAGTTGGCTGTGTGGACCGTCTCCTTCTGCAGATTGTCCAAAACCAATGCTGATAGTTAGTAAAGCAATTAATAAGTGTAGTGGCTTTTTCATTGGGTGGTTTTTGTGGTTAGTGATTTTCGATTGGGTCCAGGGTCACTATTTTGTGATGATCCAGCTGCCTTCTTTTAAAAGTGATTCAGCTTGTTTGTATTTTAATGTTTTTTGTTCTCCACTCATTACATTCTGAATGGTTACTTTATCATTTCTTCCAATTTTAGCTTCTGTTCTAACAATGGTTTCTGTCACTGATGGTCTACCTGCTTGGTTTTGACTTATCGCCCTACTTTTAGCAGCCATTTCATCTACATTAGGAATTTCTTCTTTGGTTGTTTGAAGGTTTTCTTTGGCCCTGCGTTGCTGCCTGGCTTCTTGAATTTGATTCGGATTCTCAGTGGGAAGTTCTCCTTTGAATAAGAAAGAAACAATGTCTTTATTGACCCTTTCTAACATACCCTTGAACAGTTCAAAAGCTTCAAACTTATAAATTAATAAAGGATCTTTTTGTTCGTGAACAGCCAACTGCACAGACTGTTTAAGCTCATCCATTTTTCTCAAATGTGTTTTCCAAGCCTCGTCTACCATGGCTAGAGTAATGTTTTTCTCAAAGTCAGTGATGAGTTGCTTTCCTTCACTCTCATAGGCTTTGGTGAGGTCTGTTACCACGTTTAAGGTTTTAATTCCATCTGTAAAAGGCACTACAATACGCTCAAACTTATTGGATTGGTCTTCGTATACATTCTTAATTACCCCAAAGGCGGTTTGGCTGCTGCGGGCCATTTTATTTTGATAATGAACTAGTACAGATTTGTATGTTTTTCTAGTAAGGCTGTTAGGCGCTTCTTTTAAGAATTCTTCCTCTGAGAATGGTGCTGTCATTCCAAAGTATTTGATCAGTTCAAATTCAAAGTTTTTAAAATCACTGGCCGCTTTATTGTCTCCTGTAATGATTTCACAAGTATCAAATATCATGTTGGCAATGTCTAATTTAAGACGTTCGCCTTGTAAAGCGTGCCTCCTTCTCTTATAGACCACTTCTCTTTGTGCGTTCATGACGTCGTCGTATTCTAAAAGACGTTTACGAACCCCAAAATTATTTTCTTCTACTTTTTTCTGAGCCCGCTCTATGGATTTTGTCATCATAGAATGTTGAATCACTTCTCCCTCTTCTAAGCCCATTCTATCCATGAGTTTGGCTACCCTGTCTGATCCAAAGAGTCGCATTAGATTGTCTTCTAATGAGACATAAAATTGAGAGCTACCTGGATCTCCTTGTCTTCCAGACCTTCCCCTTAGCTGTCTGTCTACCCTTCTAGANTCATGTCTTTCAGTTCCAATAATGGCAAGTCCACCGGCGGCTTTAATTTCTTCTGAAAGTTTAATGTCTGTTCCCCTTCCAGCCATGTTGGTTGCAATTGTAACCACGCCTGCATTTCCAGCTTCTGCAACAATATCTGCTTCTTTTTTATGCAACTTGGCATTCAATACATTATGGGGTACTTTTCTGATGCCAAGCATTTTGGAAAGTAATTCAGAAATTTCTACGGAGGTAGTACCAATTAGTGTGGGTCTCCCTGCTGCAGATAGTTTGGTGACTTCTTCTATAATGGCATTGTATTTTTCTCTTTTGGTTTTGTAAATCAGGTCATCTTTATCTGCCCTAGAAATAGGTCTATTGGTGGGGATCTCCATGACATCTAATTTGTAAATTTCCCAAAACTCCCCAGCTTCAGTAATAGCGGTACCTGTCATACCAGCTAACTTCTTGTACATTCTAAAGTAATTCTGTAAGGTAACGGTGGCAAAAGTTTGTGTAAGGGCCTCNATTTTTACATTTTCTTTGGCTTCAATGGCTTGGTGTAGGCCATCTGAATACCTTCTACCATCCATAATCCTTCCTGTTTGTTCGTCTACAATCATGACTTTATTGTCCATGACTACATACTCAACATCTTTTTCAAATAAAGTATAGGCTTTTAACAGTTGGTTTAAGGTATGAATGCGCTCACTTTTAATAGAAAAGTCTTTAAATAATTGGTCCTTTTCGGTGGCTTCTTCTTCTAATTCAAGCCCTTTGTTTTCAATCTCAGCAATGGCTGAACCAATATCTGGTAAAACAAAAAATTCTTTGTCTTCTTCTGTAGAAAGGTATGAAACCCCTTTTTCAGTAAGGTCTATTTGATTGGTTTTTTCTTCAATTACAAACCACAATTCAGCGTCTACCTCTGGCATTTGCTTGTTGTTGTCTTGCATGTAGAAGTTCTCTGTTTTTTGTAACAGTTGTTTTACGCCTTCCTCACTTAAAAATTTAATGAGGGCTTTATTTTTTGGTAACCCTCTGTGGACCCTGAGTAAAAGGAACCCTCCTTCTTTTTCGTTCCCAGCTGCGATTAGCTTTTTAACCTCTGACAAGATACCAGTGAGGTACTGTCTTTGCATGTTTACCAATTCGTTTACCCTTGGCTTTAACTCTGTGAATTCGTGTCTGTCACCTTCTGGAACAGGACCTGAAATGATGAGTGGTGTTCGGGCATCGTCCACAAGGACGGAATCTACTTCATCTACAATGGCAAAGTTTGGNGCTCTTTGTACTAAATCGGTTGGACTGTGCGCCATATTGTCACGTAGGTAGTCAAATCCGAATTCATTATTGGTGCCATAGGTAATGTCTGCTTCATATGCAGCCCTTCTCCCCGGAGAATTTGGTTGGTGNTGGTCAATACAGTCTATGGTCATTCCGTGGAATTCGAACAAAGGAGCCATCCATGCACTATCCCTTTTAGCCAAATAATCGTTCACGGTCACTAAGTGTACCCCATTTCCTGTAAGCGCATTTAAATAAACCGGTAGGGTGGCCACTAAGGTTTTCCCTTCTCCTGTTTGCATCTCTGCAATTTTCCCCTGGTGTAGCGCTATTCCTCCAATAAGCTGAACAGTATAATGGATCATATCCCATTTTACTTTTTTACCTGCTGCGTCCCAGCTTGTACTCCAAATTGCAGTGTTATCTTGTATGTTTACGTAGTCTTTGGTGGCGGCAGCTTTTCTGTCTGACGCAGAAGCTGTTACGGCTATTTCTTCTGACTGAGTAAATCTTTTTGCAGTTTCTTTGACTAGGGCGAATGCTTCAGGTAAAATATCTTCTAATACTTTTTCAGTAATGCTGTACTGTGCTTCTTTCAGCTGGTCAATTTTGTTGTAAGTATCTTCGTTTTTGTCAATATCAGTCTCGTTTAAGGCCGCTAATTTTAAAGATTCAATTTCACTCTCGGTGCTTGCTGTTGCCTCCTTTAGTAATTTTTTAAAGCCATGGGTCTTCTCTCTCAATGCGTCGTGAGATAGGCTTTCCATTTCTTTTTCAAAGGCATTAATTTTATCTATCAGGGGTTGTAGGGCTTTGACATCTTTCTTTGCTTTGTCTCCTACAAATACTTTAAGTACGTTGTTTATAAAACTCATATGATCAGTTCTCTGCGTGTGTTACGCGAATTGGTAAAGGTGTGTTTTTTGGCAAATAAATTACAAATTTCATGCCGTGGTCTTTGTTGTCATGTTATATGACATATCCTTTCAAAAATAAGCAAAAAAAAAGCCTCCAAGGAGACTTTTTTCGGGAAATCTAAGTCAAATAGATTTCTATACTTTTAATATTCATCCTCATTCCAGAGGTAGTCTTCATCTGTTGGATAATCTGGCCATATTTCTTCAATAGACTCGTAAATTTCTCCACCTTCTTCTTCCATTGATTGTAAATTTTCAACGACTTCTAACGGGGCTCCTGTTCTAATAGCGTAATCTATTAATTCGTCTTTTGAAGCTGGCCAAGGGGCATCACTCAAATATGAAGCTAATTCTAATGTCCAATACATGGGGTTCTGTTTTAGATTTTTGCAAAAGTAATTTTTAAACTAGAATACACAAGTTATTTTAAGTTTAAATTTTAAATTATAAGAAAAAATACTAGGATGGCATCCATTTCACCTCTTCAACACCGCCATTTTTGGCAGCATACCTGCTGAGTATAAAAAAGTAATCTGAAAGTCTATTGATGTATTCGAGTACAGTAATATCAATAGGTTGCTCCATATGAAGCGATACAAGAAGTCTTTCTGCCCTTCTACTTACGGTTCTGGCTAAATGGCAGTAGGAGACATAAGTACTCCCTCCTGGAAGTATAAAGTTTGTTAATGGGTCCAAAGAGAGTTCCATTTGATCAATGGCAAGCTCTAAGTCATCTGTGTTCTTTGTGGGAATGGCTTTGGGTTTTTCTCCTTCTTTTGTTGGATTCGCTAGNATGGCACCAATTTCAAATAAATGTTTTTGTATTTCGAGTAATAGGGGTTTTTGTGAAGCCACTACAGCACCTTCTCTGAGTAAACCTATCCAAGCATTCAATTCGTCTAAAGAACCGTATGAATCTAAATGAAGGTCATTTTTNAGTACTCTTTTTCCATTGAATAAGCTTGTCATTCCCCTGTCACCTGTTTTGGTGTAAATTTTCATAGCGCTTAACAGTTTTGGGTTTGAATATTAATTGTTTAAATATGAATTATCTCCATGAATTCTTAAACAAAATGAAATGTTCTTTTTCTTGATCTTTTTTTGTAAAAATAAGTCCAAAACTCCAGTAATCAATACTTATTTGAATGTTTTTATCTGAAATTAGTTTTTGCCACAGCTCTTTTTGTTTAAAATCGGCATTAATTTCCTCAACAAAATAAGCTGTAACTCCCCTATTTGTTAGGGAAGTTTCTAAGATTGTTAACTCAGTTAATGGACTGATTAACGGAATATTTTTTTTCTCTAAATAAGCTTTAATGGCTTGGTTATAAGCGCTTGTTTTTGAGCCTTTTGGTACTTTATNGATGCATTTTGTCAATAATTCAAAAACAAAGGGGGAATGAACGCTGTGTTGGTCACTAGACCTCCAGAGGTATTTTAAGTAAGCTATATATGCCCCAATTTTATTTTTCACTAGCCTTCAATTTTTGCTGCTAATTCAAACCAGCGCATTGTTTTTAGCTCTATGGTTTCAATGACTTCTTGAAGTTTTTTTGACCTGTCTTCTATAGTCTCCACAGACAATCCTTCTTCAAAAAAACTTTGTTCTAAGGCCAATTTGTCTTTCTCCAAACTTCTTATTTTNGACTCAAGTTGTTGGTACTCTTTTTGNTCATTAAAGGATATTTTTTGTTTTTGAGTAGTTGTTGCTGTTTTTGCAGCTGTTTGTTGTTGGATGCTTTTAGGCTTTATGGGCTCTTGTTCTTGGTCTTGACTGTCTTCGTATGCCCTGAAATCAGAATAATTCCCAGGGAAGTCTTCTATATATCCCGCTCCTCTGAAAACAAATAAGTGGTCTACTATTTTATCCATAAAATAGCGGTCGTGAGATACAACGAGCAAGCATCCAGGATAATCCAATAAAAATGACTCCAAGACATTTAAAGTAACTATATCTAGATCATTGGTGGGTTCATCTAATATCAAAAAGTTTGGGTTTTGTATAAGTACGGTACATAAATACAGCCTTTTGCGTTCTCCTCCACTGAGCTTTTCAACAAAATCATATTGTTTTTTTCTGTCGAATAAAAAGCGCTCTAATAATTGTTGGGCAGAAATTTGCCGTCCTTTTTTTAGTGGAATATAGTCTCCAAATTCACGAATGACATCAATCACTTTTTGTCCAGATTTTGATGGAATGCCGTCCTGGGTATAGTAGCCAAATTTAATGGTGTCTCCAACGACTATTTTCCCACCGTCTACGCTTTCCTTTCCAGTAAGAATATTGAGAAAGGTAGATTTTCCTGTGCCATTTTTCCCAATAATCCCTATNCGTTCCCCTCTTAGGAAATTATAATCAAAACCGTCTAAAATTGATTTATCTCCAAAGGATTTAAATAGTTTGTGACATTCTAAGATTTTTGTCCCCATACGTTCCATGTCAATTTCAAGTTGAATTTCATGGTCTTGTCTTCTTTGATGGGCACGTTCTTTTATTTGGGCAAAGTCATCTATTCTAGATTTTGATTTTGTTGTTCTTGCCTTTGGCTGACGTCGCATCCAATCCAATTCTTTTTTAAAGAGTCTTTTGGATTTGTGTTGTTCTACTTGTTCTTGTGATAGTCTGGCCTCTTTTTTTTCTAAATAATAAGCGTAATTCCCTTTATAGGTGTATAATTGCCCTTGGTCTAATTCAACAATTTCATTGCAAACACGTTCTAAAAAATAGCGGTCGTGCGTCACCATAAATANGGTAATGTTTTCTTTGGCAAAATAAACTTCCAGCCATTCGATCATTTCTAAATCTAAGTGGTTTGTAGGTTCGTCTAAAATGAGCAAATCAGGTTTGTTAAGTAATGCGTTGGCTAACGCAACCCGTTTTTTTTGTCCTCCAGATAAAGCGGAAACTTTAAGTTGAAGGTCGTCTAGTTTTAGTTTGGATAGTATTTGTTGGTATTGGGTCTCAAAGTCCCAAGCGGCGTGTCTATCCATGGCATCAAAGGCTTTTTGGTAGCCATCTGCATTGTCCATGTCTAATAATGCCTTCTCATAATTGGCTATGACTTTTAAGACCTCATTGTCTGAAGCTAGAATACATTGTTCAATAGTACTGTTTTCTGCGAGAATTGGCTCCTGGGCTAAAAAAGACACTTTAATGTCTTTTCTGTAATTAACCATGCCTTGGTCTGGCTGATCTAATCCTGAAAGGATATTTAAAATAGCCGTTTTACCACTGCCATTTTTAGCAATTAAAGCAATTTTTTGGTCCTTATTGACTCCAAATGACAATTGCTCAAACAAGACCAGTTCCCCGTAGGATTTACTAATATTCTCAACACTTAAAAGGTTCATATAACGGGGCTATTTTACAGGGTTCCATTGAAACGCCAAAGGTACGCTTCTCATCCATATAGCCCCTATGATTGGGAAAAATAAGGGATCGAATTTTTGTATTCCTATCCAGTGTATTACTGGTGTTGNACTGAGTAATAAAACAAAAACTAAAGCAATGTATCGCTGTATTTTGGTGGGCTTGTTGCCTCTGGTTTTTATGTTAATCCAAAGCATTAAAAATGCCCATGGAGACAACCATAATAAGTTAAAATTGTGCACGGTAGGGTGGTGGTCAGTCAGAAACCACAAAAAGAGCAGCAACAGACTCCCCAAAGCACTTAATCCAAATAATATTAAATTAAAACCCCATAATTTTTTTCCAGTAAAATATTCTATTGCACCTATGATTAGGGTGAGAATTAATATTAAAAAGCTTGTAAAAGCGGGTGTGCTGTATAAACCTTCTTGAATTTTTGGTTTGGGCTTTGATTCGTAAGACATGCGATCATTTTCTACAAGGGGTAAGCCACGAATTGTGAGAATTTCCAATGATTCTGAGAGATAGGTTGGTAAGAATTGATATTCTCTTGGGGCCACTATTTTGTCTACTTTGGCCCCTAATGCTAAATTTATACCAAATAAAGCCCAGCTGTTTGCAGCCAAGTTTTCAGAGAGTAGGTCTCTAAAAGTTTTTTTGAGGTCAGTAGCTTGGTTTATTTGTATGCCGCTTATAAGTCCGTTTTCTCCTATGAGGTCTCTGATTTTTGTGGCACAGTTGTTAAAGAAAAAATCATAAGCATAGTCCCTATTTTCTGGTCGGTAGTTCTTTTCTAAAAAATTAAATAGGCGGTCCCTGCTGTTTTTATCCAAACGGAGTACTTGCTCTTTGACACTTCTGTTTTCCATTTCATATTCAAAAAGAAAGTCACTAAAATATTGTCTTCCAAGGGTATAAGTAAGCTTTCCCTTGATGAAATTAGTGTAGAAATTTGGTGCATAAAAATCAAATATGCCATAATTGTAGATTATGTCTAACTGCATCATAGGGTCTTGAACCCTTATGGCTGAATGCCCAAAAGAGGCATATAAATCTGTCCCNGGTTCACAAGTTAAGATGCTTATAGCGGCATACTCACTTAATTTAAAATCTTGTGCTTGGATCTGTAAGGTTAAGAAAACAAAAACAAGAAAATTGTGAAATAGATTGGGCTTCATGAACTGTGGTAATATTTATGTAAATATATACAAATCCCATTTCTCTGCCAGCTTAAGTGAGATGTTGTGTTATTATTGTATTTTTGANCTGTGAAAAATATTAAAAGTTTTATTCCAAATGCGATTACCGCATTGAATTTATTGTCCGGTTTATTGGCTGTAATTGCTGTTTTAGAAAATGAAATACTTTTAGCAATGCTATTTGTTTTTACAGGCATTGTTTTTGACTTTTTTGATGGTTTTGCAGCCCGAATATTAGATGTAAAAAGTGAAATGGGTAAACAGTTAGATTCTTTGGCAGATCTAGTAACTTCTGGTGTAGTCCCTGGCTTGGCAATTTATAAGATGTTAAATCCCTCTGGATTCACTTTAGTGGAGGTGCTCATATTTGATCAGCTTCCATTGGTTGGGCTAATCATTCCTATTGGGGCAGCTTTCCGATTGGCTTTTTTCAATATTGACACAAGACAAACGGATCATTTTATTGGCTTGCCCACCCCTGCAGCTGCACTACTTGTACTCTCCGTGCCTTGTATGCTTTTTTTTCCTACGGCAGATGGGTTAAAAGAAGTCTTATTGTCTCCCTATTTTCTGGTAGGCTTTTCTGTTTTCATTGTCACAGTAATGAATGCGCCCATAAAGCTTTTTTCTTTGAAATTTAAAAATTTTAAATGGCGGGGAAATGAGCTTAGATATTCTTTTATTTTTACCTCTGTTATACTTTTAATGGCACTTGAATTTGCCGGATTGGCTTTGGTCATTCTAATGTACTTATTCAGTGGCTTATTTTCTAAGAAGCTCCATTAAAAGTCCAGCTTCTTTTTCCTGAGCTCAAAATTTTGACCCAAATACACTTTTCTAACCATTTCATCTTTGGCTAAATCTTCCGGAATTCCAGCCTTTAATATACCACCCTCGAACATGAGGTAAGACCTTTCTGTAATGGCTAAAGTCTCTTGGACATTGTGGTCTGTAATTAATATTCCAATATTTTTATCTTTAAGCTGGGCCACAATTCTTTGAATATCTTCTACTGCAACGGGATCTACACCAGCAAAAGGTTCGTCTAAGAGTATAAATTTTGGGTCTGTAGCTAAAGCTCTAGCAATTTCTGTTCTTCTTCTTTCTCCCCCAGAAAGTAAATCGCCCCTGTTTTTTCTGATGTGCCCCAAACTAAATTCTTCAATGAGGGATTCCATTTTCATTTCTTGCTCTTTCTTGGTGAGATTAGTGAGTTGTAATACACTCATGATATTTTCTTCAATACTGAGTTTTCTAAACACAGAAGCCTCTTGAGCCAAATAGCCAATACCGCTTTGAGCACGTTTGTACATAGGGTAATTGGTGATGTTTGTTTGGTCTAAATGTATGGCACCTCCATTGGGTTTGATAAGGCCTACTATCATGTAAAATGAAGTGGTTTTACCTGCTCCGTTTGGTCCTAATAAACCCACTATTTCTCCTTGGTTTACTTCTAGAGAAATACCTTTAACTACGGTGCGACCGCGGTAAGATTTCATGATGTTAGTGGCACTTAGTTTCATAGACAGTTGTTTGGTATTTGCTATTTATTTTCTTCTTGAATGGCTTCCCAGTATTCGTAAGCCCTTCTCAAATGGGGAATGACTATAGTTCCTCCCACTAAGGTAGCTATTCCTAGGGTTTCCATGACTTCTTCATGACTAGCTCCTGCCTTTGAAGACCCCTCTAAGTGATATTTTACACAGTCATCACAGCGCAGCACAGCAGATGCTACCAAACCTAAAAGTTCTTTTGTTTTCACATCTAAGGTTCCTTCTGCAAAAGCATTGGTGTCCAAATTAAAAATACGCTTGATTAACTTATTATTGTCTGCTAAGATTTTATCATTCATCTTGGCCCTATAATCATTAAACTCTTGAACTTTATTTTCCATTTTTACGCATCTTTTTTAAATCTCTTTTAATCACAATTCTTGAAATCACAATACTGATTTGGTATAAAATCATAATAGGAACAGCCACAACTACTTGGCTGGCNACATCTGGAGGTGTAATGATTGCAGATAGTATTAAAACAACTACCAATGAAATTTTACGGTACTTTTTGAGTATCTCTGGAGTGACTAAACCAACCTTAGTAAGAAAGTAAACAATGATAGGNAATTCAAAAATAAGCCCACAAGCCAATACGGATGCTCTTACGGTAGCTACATAAGAATTTAAATCTATGTCATTAAATACCTCTTTACTCACCGTGTAACTTCCCAAGAAATTGATAGATANAGGAGCCACTATATAATAGCCAAAAAGGACACCAGAGAAAAACAAAAAAGAGGCTACAAAAATAAACCCCCTGGCATTTTTTCTCTCTGTTTCGTGTAATCCAGGACCAATAAATTTCCATATTTCATATAATACATANGGAAACCCTACAATAAGACCTGCCCAAATTGAAGTCCAAATATGTGCAGAAAATTGCCCTGCCATTTCCCTGCTCTGAATTCTAAACAGCGGCTCACTGCTACAAAATGCATCGCTAAAACCCAATAATTGAGATAGGTTGCAAAACATTTTGTAAGTGGGAAAATCAGGTTTTTTAGGTCCAAATAGGACCGTTTCAAAAACAAAGTCTTTCATTAAAAAAGCNACAGTCCCAATAATAAGAACGCCCATGGTAGCCCTTATAAGATGCCACCTAAGTTCTTCTAGATGGTCTAAGAATGACATCTCATTCACATTCTTTTTTTGCGCCATTATAAAAGTCCTTCTTGAATTAAGTTATGTAAATGTACAATTCCCACATATTTATTTTCATGAACCGCTAACAATTGCGTAATATGATTTTCTTGCATTATTTTAAGTGCTTCTACCGCCATTGCTTCTTGCGAAATGGTTTTGGGAGAATGACTCATAATATCTTTGGCACAGAGGGCAGCAATATTGTCGTGTTTATTTAGCATTCTTCGAATATCTCCATCTGTAACAACACCCACAATCGTATTTCCTTCTACCACAGCTGCAGCGCCTAGAAGCTTTTTAGAAATCTCCATAATGACTTCTTTTACTTTAGTTTGAGGTGTTACCATAGGAGTGGCGTTGTTTTTAACCAGATCAGAAACCCTCAAATACAATTTTTTCCCTAAGGCACCTCCGGGATGGTATTGGGCAAAATCTTTAGATCCAAATTCTTTAAGCTCTAAAAGACATATGGCAATTGCGTCTCCCATCACCAATTGAGCAGTAGTACTTGTGGTAGGGGCTAAGTTATTTGGACATGCTTCTTTAGCTACGTATGTGTTTAATACAAAATCTGCGTGCTGGGCTAAAAATGAATCAGTGTTTCCAGTAATCGCTATTAATGGATTTTGCCCTCTCTTTAAGAGCGGCACCAAAACTTTAATCTCAGGAGTGTTTCCGCTTTTTGAAATGCATATGACAGGATCTCCGTTTTGAATGGTGCCTAAATCACCATGAATGGCGTCTGCGGCGTGCATAAAAATAGCAGGAGTACCTGTTGAATTCATGGTGGCCACTATTTTATTGGCGATTATGGCACTTTTGCCAATACCTGTAATAACTACTCTGCCAGTAGATTGTAATATGGTTTGAACGGCCTTTTCAAATGCAGTATTTAATAGAGGTATAATGGCGTCTAAGGCATCCCTTTCAATTTGAAAAGTTCTAACGGCACTCTCTAAAATTTTTGGAGTAGAATTCAACTGAAAAATATTTTTTATGGTTCTTTTGCGAAAAGAATGTATTATATTTAGAACACAAAATTACACAAAGATACCTATATGAGGTGTTTTTACTTTAATTATTAAGTGAAAAAGACCCACCCCAAAAATTTGACGGAACAATCTTATGGAAATGAATGATTATGACTTGCGTGCTGCCCTGAAACAATACTTTGGTTTCTCNGAGTTTAAAGGCCGTCAAGAAGCAGTAATTAAAAATGTACTGGCCAAGAAGCATAGTTTCGTAATCATGCCTACTGGTGGAGGTAAATCCATGTGCTATCAGTTGCCCGCTTTACTTCAAGAGGGAACAGCCATAGTAGTTTCTCCGTTAATTGCATTAATGAAAAATCAGGTAGACGCCATTAGAGGGGTTTCCGCAAANCCTGGAGTGGCCCATGTATTGAATTCATCTTTGACAAAGACAGAAATAAAACAAGTCAAAAGCGATGTTGTCAATGGAATTACAAAACTTTTATACGTAGCACCTGAATCTCTTACAAAAGAGGAGAATGTNGCTTTTTTAAATACCGTCACGGTTTCATTTGTTGCTGTAGATGAAGCACATTGTATTTCAGAATGGGGACATGATTTTAGGCCTGAATACAGGAATTTACAAAGAATTATTGATAGGGTTGGTGCAAATATTCCAATCATAGGTCTTACGGCCACTGCAACGCCTAAAGTTCAGGAAGATATTATTAAAAATTTGGGCATTACAGATGCAACCGTTTTTAAATCTTCCTTTAATAGACCTAATCTTTTTTATGAAGTTAGGCCCAAAACCCAGAATGTAGAGGCAGATATTATTCGATTCGTAAAACAGCATGTTGGAAAATCGGGTATTATTTATTGCCTTAGCAGAAAAAAAGTAGAGGAACTGGCCCAGATTTTACAAGTAAATGGGGTGAGTGCNGTGCCTTATCATGCTGGTTTTGACACTAAAACGAGGTCTAAATATCAGGATATGTTTCTCATGGAGGAGGTAGATGTTGTGGTGGCGACTATAGCCTTTGGTATGGGTATAGATAAACCAGACGTGAGGTATGTAATTCACCACGATATTCCCAAGAGTATTGAAAGCTACTATCAAGAGACAGGAAGGGCTGGAAGAGATGGAGGAGAAGGACATTGCTTGGCCTTTTACTCTTATAAAGATGTAGAGAAGTTAGAAAAGTTCATGGCGGGTAAACCCGTTGCCGAACAAGAGATTGGCAACGCATTACTTCAAGAAATTGTTGGCTTTGCAGAGACTTCCATTTCAAGAAGAAAATTTATACTTCACTACTTTGGTGAAGATTTTGATGAGGTTCATGGCGAAGGTGCAGGTATGGATGATAATTCAAGAAATCCTAAAGAGAAAGAAGAGGCAGGGGAGCAGCTGGTGAAATTACTTGTTGTTGTGCAACAAACTAAAGAAAAGTTTAAGTCTAAAGAAATTGTAAAGGTGCTTGTGGGTAAGTCCAATGCATTGATCAGTTCCCACAGAACAGATGAAAAGCCTTTTTTTGGTATTGGAAATGAAAAAGAAAAGGGGTATTGGATGGCATTAATTCGCCAATCTTTGGTAGCTGGTTTTCTCAAAAAGGAAATTGAACAGTACGGTATTCTCAAATTAACGGACCATGGAAAATCTTATTTAGACAGCCCAGTTTCTTTTTTAATGACAAAAGACCATATTTATAATGCNGCTAATGATCAGGCTATTGTGAGTGCTGCTAAAGCCGCGGCTGGGGTGGCAGATGAAGTATTGTATAAATTGTTAAAGTCAATTACCGTTTCTCAATCTAAGAAACTCGGTGTACCTCCATATGTAATTTTTCAGGAGCCTTCTTTACAAGATATGGCATTGAAATACCCATTAAGTCACGGGGAACTTGTTAATATTCATGGTGTAGGCGAGGGTAAAGCTAAAAAATATGGTGCCCCATTTATAGAGGCTATTAATCAATATGTAACAGACAACGACATTCATAGACCCCAAGATTTGGTCGTGAAAAGTACTGGAGCCAATTCTGTTTTGAAACTGTATGTNATTCAAAATATTGATAGAAAACTGCCTTTAGATGACATAGCGCAAGCAAAAGGACTCACCACAAATGATTTGATTAAAGAAATGGAGCAGATAGTCTTTTCGGGGACAAAATTAAACCTGGGTTACTGGGTAGATGAAATTTTAGATGAAGACCAACAAGAGGAGTTACAGGATTATTTTCTTCAATCTGACTCGGATGATATTGAAACAGCCAGTGCGGCTTTTGATGGAGATTATGAAGAAGAGGAGCTTAGGTTGTATCGCATTAAGTTTATTAGTGAGGTAGCCAATTAGTTATTTCAATAGTAAAACAATTCCCTTGTTTTTTAACTGTGTTTGTTATTTCACCACGGCTTCGGTCACTGTAATCTCTAAACTTGCTGCATTAAAAACCGATTGAGCCCCTATAGGCAGGGTACAATTATCTGGTACATGACCAAATGACAATCCATAGGCAGCGGGAATTTTTAAAGGACTTATTCTATTTTCAATCACTTCTCTTAGGGTAAAATTTCCCTTATCTTTTTCAGTATCACAGCCAGCACACACCCCAAAAGCAATCCCTGCTGCTTTTTTAAATGTTTTTGTCCCTATTAATTGTGTGAGCATTCTGTCTATGCGATAGGGCTTTTCCTCTACGTCTTCAATACAAACAATGCAGTCTGTAAAGTTTATCTCATAGGGTGTTCCAATTAAAGCAGCAATTAGCGTAAGGCTGCCTCCAACCAATTTCCCCTTGGCTATTCCAGGATAGATGGTGTATCTCTGGTATTCAGAAAATGAGTTGTATTGGCTTCCTTCTAAATTTACGGGACTAATAAGGGTATGATTAGAAAGGTTCATGAGTAAGTTCTCAATGCAGGATTGCGCATATTTATTTTCTATGGTGGTACCCACCGGTCCGTGAAACCCAATTAAACCAGTTTTTGAATATATCCCTTGGATTAGGGCAGTCACGTCTGAAAAGCCCAAAAGTATTTTAGGGTTATTTTCAATGATTTTATAATCTAATAAATCTAATATTCGCGTACATCCATAACCACCTCTAGCACATAAAATAGCGTCTACGGAGGGATTAGAAAACATCTCCATGACATCTAAAGCCCTTTGTTCGTCTGTATTGCTAAAATATCCATGTTGGCCAATTCTGCCCGTTTTGAATACTTTAAAACCGCTTTGCTCAAGGAAAAACACCATTTGTGTTATTTTCTTCTCACTCACCGCAAATCCAGGCGCTATTAAGCCTATGGTCTGGCCTTTTTCTAAACGTTTTGGATAGAGATTTTTCTTAGGACTATTACTTATTTTAGAAGTATTTGCTAATAGTGTGGTAGCGCCAATAGATAGTATTCCAGAGAGGAAATGTCTTCTTTTAATCATAATAAATTAAGGATTTACCACCCCTTTTTCTTTGGCTTTTGAGAGTTGTTTTCTTATTTTTTTAATGGCATTCTCAATGGACTTTTCAGGTTCAATAATGTTGTAATTGCCCCAGAAATCTGGATCTGAAAAACCTATGGCTTCATCCGTTAGAATCATAGAGGTCTTTAATAGATCCCTGCGTTTGGGCATTTGATCTCTATCTGTGTTTTCCCAGTCAGTAATAGCCATTTCACAGTTCAAGGTATAAACGGAATTGAATAATTTGTTTTCCCAATCAATTTTGAATGAGAGTAGTAAATTGCTGTATCCGTAATACCATTTATTGTCTTTCTCTCTGTAATCTACTCTGTAAGCGACCTCAGTGGGCCATACATTGGCATTTTTAGGCTTTTTCCTTACAAAAAGTCTCGCAGCCTCTTTGGGATTAGACAAGTCCATTGAGAAAATGGCTTTGGTGAGTATTTTGCGTTCTACATCTATAAAAAGCTGCCCTTTAAACAGCGGCTCCCCTTCATAGGAGCGAGGTTCAAAGTTTACAACATAAACCAATTGGTCGTTGACTCTAGTCGCAGCCCCATAGCTAAATTTGTAAAGATCCATATATGTCTCGCTGAATAAGTATTCAGGGTATTTCATGACGTCTATATACAAGGTATTAAATGGGCCTCCTTGTAGCTTTAACGCCAAAGTGTCTAGTTTGGTGTAATCAGTACTTTTTCTTGCTTTGTAGAGTGCAACGTCATCTTTTCTATTAGAGACATAAGGACTCTTATAGATGGATACAACTGCTTCAGACAAGGACACATTCTTTCTTCTTTTCTTAATGGTTTCCCTGTAGAAAGCCGTCATTAATGTTGGACTGTTAAAGTAATTCTCTCCTTTTCTAGCCAAAGTCTCTTCTACCAGTGTTTTAGCGTCTTTTGGAATGATCAAATCTACTTCGTTCAGAGCAATTGCCGCAGGTTCTAAGGCTAAATTAAAAGCGTTAGATGTCTTAACGTCTAGTTGTTTTGTCAGTGTTTCATACCCAAGGAAAGATACTTCTACAGTATTTTTTAAAAGACTGTTGGGGACTTTGAGGACAAAGTCACCCTGTGCGTTAGATACTGTACTCGCATTGGTTCCTTTGATGGTAATTGTGGCAAAAACCAGTGCTTTGCTTGTTTGGGCATCTAGGATTTTTCCTTTAAACTCGGTAAAGTTTTTGGTCTCTTTTGAAACCGTGTTTTGACTCTGTGCTTCATGTACAGATCCAAACCAAAAAGCCAACAACAAAAATGGTGTTAGCAAATAGGATTTTTTTAAGGGTTTGTTTAAATGTTTCATAGTACATCGCAGTTTTTAAAGGCGCTGTATCTTAGGAAGATAGGGCTTACCTAAGGTAATGAATAATCACGACATTTAAAAGCTGCGGTCCTATTATATTATTTTATTGTACTAGAAACAAAGCGTTTGCAAAAAACAGTTTTCCATTTTCCCAAAACCCTCTAAATAATGGATTGTCTACCATGTAAATAACACTGCCCCTTCCTTGATTGTCTACCCCAAAAACAAGGGTGTTCTCCATTTTTTCCAGTGTATTGCTTCCAGCAAAGCCAGATACTGGTTTAGAATTTTCAAGACTAGCTACGGTGCCAATGTCTAGTGTTTCATAGGCGTCTACCCCTAATTTTAATGTGAAATAATCTTTTTTATAGCCAAAAGCTAAGGGATGGGTTAGATCTAAAGTAGTCTTGAAAATTGCCCCTGTGATATAGTTTTTAATACCTTCTCGCGCTCCGTTGGCATGAATGTTAAGTAGGCTCTCCTCACTTTCAAAATCTTTTTCTTTTAAGGAAAAACCGCCTTGACTAAATAGACTTAATGCGCCTCCCATAGCAATAATCTTACCGCCAGCTCTGGTGAATTCTTTCAATGAAGATTTACGGCTGTCTGAAGAAAAAGAACTGTACTGGCCGTCAGGCAAAATAAGGACATCATAATCCCTTAGGTTTACCCTGTCAAAATAATCTGCATCTATCACCGTAATAGGATAATTTAATTGCTGCTCAAAAAAGTGCCATACTTCCCCAAAATCAAGAGAACTGGTAGGGCCTCCTTTTAAAACAGCTATTTTCTTATCCATTACCATAGGTAC
>JGI26081J50195_1000259_pt1 | contig 23468 bp, 20 predicted proteins | sample SaaInl74LU_5_DNA_FD_50195 | JGI IMG/M metagenome (IMG submission 50195) | reverse complement strand
GCACTTTTCCATCTTCGATACTAATGATTCGACGCGCCTTTTTGATCACACGATCGTCGTGGGTTGCGAAAACAAAGGTCATGCCCTCCTCTTTATTCAACCGCTCCATTATATCCAATAGGTTTGCCGTACTCTGCGAATCCAGGTTCGCTGTAGGTTCGTCGGCCAAAACAAATTGGGGCTTTGATGCAAGTGCCCGCGCAACAGCAACCCGCTGCTGTTGGCCGCCTGAAAGCTGTCCAGGTCTTTTATCTTCCTTACCCTTAAGTCCAACCGCTTCAAGCAGCTGCTGGGCGCGCGCTTCGCGTTCCTCCTTTGGCCGGTTTTGAAGAAGCATAATGAAACTAACATTCTCCTGAGCAGAAAGCACTGGTATAAGATTGTAGGCTTGAAAGACGAACCCAATATTGCGCAATCTAAAGTCGATCAACGCATTTTCACTCAGCGTGGTAATGTCCACCCCTCCAATAGCAATAGATCCTGCCGTTGGCTGGTCGAGCCCTCCAAGCATATTGAGTAGAGTAGTTTTCCCACAACCTGATGGGCCCTTGAGCGCGGTAAACTCTCCTTGTGTTATGGTAAGGCTAATGCCGTTCACGGCACGTACAGGAACAGCTCCCTCATAGACCTTTTCTAGGTTTTTGACTTCGATAACTGGTTTACTCATAACTTAAATACCACGTATGGCTTCTACAGGGTTCAATTTTAGCGCCTTAATTGCGGGTAAAATGGAGGCGATCAAAGCAGTTGTGATTACCATTACGGCAATAATGAGGTAATAGCTGGGGACAATTTCCGGGTAAATCATGCTCTGCACGCCCAATTCTGCCAAACCGTCCTGCTTGCTCGATAAATCTATACCGATGCGCATCATGGCGCGTGTGCTCAGATCGCCCAGAAGGATCCCGATAGGACCACCAACGAATCCCAGCATTAACGTTTCGATAAGAATCATTAAAAAGAGCTTGCGCTTATTCATTCCCACGGCCATGAGCATACCCAATTCCCTTCGGCGTTCCAAAATGGCCATAAGCATGTTGTTGATAATCCCGAAAAGAAGTGCCATCATAATGATTCCTAAAACCAGCACGAGCATGATGGCCATCATATCATCAGCGAAGCCCAATTCAGGACGAACCTGCTTCCAGGACTTTACCGCCAATCCTTCAGGCACAGCAGCTGCCAACGCGCTTGCCTTTTCCTCCGTATCCACCGTTTCCTCAAAACGCACCAATACCTCGTGCACTAATGGGGCGCCCAACGTTTTTTCTAAATCCTCGTGATGCACATACACGTGAAACTCATCCCAAGTGGCATTCAATGTTTTATAGATTCCTGAAATCCGGAACGACGCTCTGCTAAGATCGCCTTCGGCATCTTGAAACGTAAGGACCACTTTACTGCGTAATTTTAATCCTAATCGTTTGGCCAATTTTTCCCCTATTAACAATCGATTGCGACCAGATGCTTCAAAGAAATCACCCTCAACCATGTAGTCCGCCAACGTCGTTTGAATCCGCTCTTCTTCCGGCCATATGCCCATAATGCGAACCGCACGGGCACTTTTAGCTGAATTAATCATTCCGCCCAATACCGTGCGTTGTGCCGTGCCGCTTACAAAAGGCAACGCTTCTACGCTTTTACGAAGGGCCACCACTGCTAAGGAATCTGCTACCACGGCGGTAGATAACGGTTCGGCATCAAAATCTTCGTGGTGAATCTGCGCATGTCCGGTGGTGGTTCCTATGGCGGATGCTGTACGCTCGTTATTCATTCCGAAAGAGAAACCTATGATCAGTAAACCCGCCCAAATTCCTACCGCAATGGATCCAATTACTATAAACGAGCGCACCTTTGCACGCCAGATGTTTCGCCAAGCCACTTTAAAAATCATGCGCGCATACTTTTTACAGGGTTCAACTTCATGATTTTCCAGACGGCGTAACTGCTTACTAATACACCGATGACGAAGACGATCGCACCATGATTCAAATTAATGATGAATGAGGTAGTGGTATAGAGTTTAGGTTCAAAATCGAATTGTTCAATGGCTTCCTTCATCTGCCCACTAAGGTCGATGGGGTTGTATTTAAAGTAAAATTGGACCGGTTTGACCACGGCCATTCCCACTACCGCGCCGCCTACAAGAAGCATTAAGTTTTCTAGCACCGTAACCGCAGCTAGTGTCGTTTTACGCATCCCTATACTCACCAAAATTCCAAACTCCCGCTCGCGTTCACTAACCATCATGATGACCGTACCAAGCAAAACGAAGGATATAATAAAATACAGAATGGTAACGAAAATCTGACCTCCGGCCATATCTGCTTCAATGGTTTGTACCAATTCTGGAAACAATTGTTCCCAGTCTAACAATTCAAAATCTGCTCCTAATACTGGCTCGAGTGACGCTTTCACTTCTGCGAAATCCGCGTTGGGTTCTAAATCTACCACTACGGTCGTCAGCAGTCCCAGAGCGTTGTACATCCATTGGGCCGTTTCTAGGGGCAAGACGACAAGCTGTTTATTGAGTTCAGGGTTCGAAATTTTAGCAATTCCCGCGACCATGAACTGACCGTAGGCGCTTGCCCCGCGATAACCTTGTCCCAAAAACATAAGTGAATCCCCAACCTCAACGTGTAAATATTCCGCAAGTCCCTCCGAAACTACTACTTCATTAGAGGCAGGTGCGAAAAGGCGACCGTCAATCAATTGGTCCGTTAAACGCAAGCCGGACAATTCCTCCTCGGGACGAATACCCAGCACCAAACTGCCTCTGTTGTTTTCGCCCGTGCTAACTAAAGAAAAACTCTCCAACCGGGGAACAAGCGAACGAACGCCGGGTACATTTTCCATGGCATCCCAGTCCAGCGTAGTCTCGTCCATACTTAAATCCAGGCTCTGGTCGCCCCAAAATCCCTTTTGATGCACCTGTAGATAGCCAAAGTTGTTTGCGACGATATCACCGACCATATGTTCCCACACCCCCACTTGAAAGCTGCGAAGCACTACCGCGAAAATCACACAAAACATAACCGCGGCAATGGTAATGATGCTTCTTCCTTTATTCCGCCAAATGTTGCGCCAAGCTAATTTGAACATTATTCGACCAGTTTCATGTTACTGCGTTCGAAAAACCCTTCCTCAAAGGATGGATTAAAATTGAGTGCCTTGTAGGTCATTTCTGTGAAATTACCTTCTTCGTCCGCTGGTGTGATGCGCAGTTTTGATGGCAGACGCTTACCCTCAAAAGATTTGATTTCTGTCGCTTCAAGCGTAGTAATAAGGAATTCGTCTTCATCGTAAAATTCGGTGCGCAGTTGAAGAAATTCGTCTACCGATATAAAAGTGATTACCTCGCCCCACACTACTGCCGCATCCGCCTTAGGTACTAACGCAATCTTGAAACAGTTTGTGCCATTCACCGAGGTGATGCCCAATAAGGTTGGGGTATAATCTTCCACCAATGAACCGGCGTTGATCAACGCATCGTTCGTGAAATCTGTACCCATCCAACTCTGGACCATCGCTGCTGGTAGCGCGACAATTTTCTTGATGCCCGGCACAAAATGCCAAACATCCTCACCATTGCGAAGAAACACAGTTCCTTTTTCACGTGCTGGACCGGTGATTAAAATCATGGTTTTATCTAACCCCTGGTTCCAAATTTTAGCTTCCATAGTGCGTTCCCAACGAGGGCGCACGGTGCGAATACTGACCTCAGCAGCGAGATCTGCACCAGATAATTTGGCCTCTGCTTTTTGGAGTATGGAACTGGGGTTTTGCGCGAATAATGCTGCAGAGAAACACAGCAAAAAGAGGGTATTAAAAACTTTAGTCATTGTAGTCGTGGGTCTACCTTACTAACGCAATGCCACCGTGTAAGTTTGCGTAGCCTTAAGTTAATTTTTGGGCCAATTTAGCCATGGTCTTTTTCGCAGATTTCCCTTCGTACATCACCTCGTATACGGCTTTGACAATAGGCATTCTAACCTCTTGCTTTTTACGAATTTTTGCCACCAAGGCAGCTGCATAATAGCCCTCTGCAACCATGGTCATTTCCGCTTTCGCACTTTTGATGGTGTAGCCTTTACCGAGCATGTTCCCAAGCATTCGATTTCTAGAGAATTGGCTGTAGCAGGTGACCAATAAATCGCCCAAATAGGCACTCTTTTTAATATTAATCCTGCCTTCACACGTACTCTTCATGAAACGGCGCATCTCACGTGCTGCGTTTGAAATGAGTACTGCTTGGAAATTATCCCCGTCCAAGCCTAACCCATGACACATTCCTGCCGCGATGGCATAAATATTCTTCATCACCGCCGCATATTCTGTGCCGTAGATATCTGTACTCAGCGTGCACCGTACGTAATGGCTCTGTAAAACGCTAGCAACCTTTTTAGATGCGCTTGCATCTATCGCGGCAACGGTAAGAAAACTCAATCTTTCCAGTGCAATTTCTTCTGCATGACAAGGNCCCGTAATTACTACGATGTGATCTTCTGGGACGCCAACTACTTCACGCAAATATTCCCCCACAATCATGTTCTCGTCTGGAATGATGCCCTTTATGGTTGAGCAAACGAGTTTTCCCTCAAGCGCACCGCTATCCATGTTTAACAATACCTCTTTAACGAATGCACTGGGCACGGCGAAAATGATCACATCACAACCTGAGATTGCCGCATTTATATCTGTAAAAATTTTAATACTTCCTTCATCGAAGGCTACGGAAGAAAGATAGCGGGGATTGTGGTGGTACTCTCTAATATGCGCGGCGCTTTCTTCGTTGTGCATCCACCAATGACAGCTGCCCAAATTCTCACTGACCATCTTCACCACGGCAGTCCCAAAAGAACCTCCGCCAATAACGGCCACACTTGGTTGCGTGCTTTGCATCTGATCTCCCATTAAAAGGTAATTTCCGTTTCTACTTCCTCACCGTCTCTCACATACACCAAAGCCGTCGTATCGCCTTTCTTAAAGGCCCCCAACGCCGTCATGTACGCGTAAATATCATCAATGACGATAGCTCCAATCTTCATGATCACGTCCCCCGCCTTCAATCCGGCGTTTGCCCCGGGGCGCCCTTCGGTCGCCCCGTCGATACGAAGCCCCGGCCCGCCAAAAAGGTAATCTGGTACGACCCCTAAGGTCACGGAGAAGTTCGGCGTGGTCTTCTGTTCTGAAGAAGTGGTTTTTTGGAAGGTTACGTTTTCATAATAGGCCGTGCGCGCGGTGATGGTGTAGATTAACGAGGCGAGTTTGGCCATGCCTTTGTAGTTGATCTTGTCCGCATCGTCTGTCGGCTTGTGGTAGTCGTCATGGGTTCCAGTGAACAAGTGCAATACCGGCAAATCCTTATAATAAAAGGACGTTTGGTCTGAGGGGCCCACACCCGCAGGGTCTTTTTTGATGTCCAAACCGTGGATCGGCGTGTCGAGGATCTCGTCCCATTCCACTGCCGTACCTGTTCCAGAAAGCTGGAGGCGGTTGTCGCGTAGGCGACCGACCATGTCGCTATTGATCATGTATTCTAACTCCTTTAGCGGGAATGTCGGGTTATTGGCCCAGTATTTCGAGCCAATCAAGCCCAATTCCTCGGCGCTGTAGAATTGGATCAAATAGTTGTAATTCGTGTCTTGGCGCTGAGCGTAGTAGCGCATTGCTTCCAGAAGCAAGGTTGTCCCCGATCCATTGTCGTCGGCTCCATTGTGAATGGCCGCCGGTCCTTTATACAAGCTGTTCTCACCGCCCATACCTAAATGATCGTAGTGGGCGCCCAACACCACCGTTTTGCGTTTGTTGTTGTGGATGTATCCGATAACATTGTAGCCGTCGCTAAATCGCTCAGACATAGATACGGACATGGTCGTTTTCTGAGCACGCTTCATCAGTTTGTTGGCCCATTTTTCGTTGCGCACGAAAAACACCGGTAAAGAAGAAGCGTTGATGCTCTTGAAAAATTCTTGCGTATCTGAGGCGGTTCCTTCAGGGTTAATAAGTAGAATGCCTTTAGCGCCTTTTTCGACCAAGCTTGCCACGCGTTCGTTCAAGCTGTGGTATGCCGCATAGGCGCTATGTGGGTGGATGCCGTCCGGTGAACTAACGTTCATCACGGCGATGGCGCCATTGACATCGAGGCCTTTAAAATCATCATAAGAACCGTCCTCTGTGGTGATGCCGTAGCCTACGTAAACGGTTTTACTCGAAGCTTTACCTGTTTCGCAGCTTATGGATACCGGGTAGAAATCCACGTGGCCTTCGAGCTGTGCGTTGCCTACTGAAAGTGTGGTTGCATCGTAATCTACAGCGGCATATTCGGGTACTGGGAACTTCTGGAAGTACCCATTTTCACCCATGGGCTCAATGCCGTAGGCCATCATTTTTCCTGCGATATATTCGCGAGCAACGTCTGCCTCAGGTGTACCAGGCTTGCGTCCTTTTAACGCATCCGAAGACAAGAAAAACAAATCCTGCTCCATGCGCTTCGTAGCGCTCAGGTCTATTGGAATTTCTTGCGCATATACGCTGGCGGGAAGAGCGGTCGTTAAAAGTAGAACTAGGGTAAGGAACTTGTTCATGAGTTCATGTTTGATTCCCTACAAAGGTAGCGACCAAAGACTATATTTGAGGTGTGAGCAACGGTATGAAAGCACTTGCCGGTCAAACGGCGATATATGGCGTAAGTAGCATCTTAGGGCGGATGATCAATTTTCTATTGGTCCCCCTACAGACAGCGGTTTTGAGCCAGTCTGCCTATGGGATTAACGTAGACTTTTACTCGCTTATTGCCTTCCTTATTGTCGTAGTAACCTTTGGGATGGAGACCGCTTATTTCCGTTATTCTGAGCAAGATGGGTTTGATGAGGGCAAAGTTTTTGGTGCGGGATTAGCCATGATTGCGCTAGTATTGGCCGGGATGGGGTTGCTTGTTTTGCTTTTTCAAGACGCCTTATTGCATAGTTTACGATGGGAAAACACGCCTGAATACCTCTACTATTTCCTCGCTATTTTAGCTCTGGATGCCTTAAGTGCATTGCCTTTTGCACGCCTTCGTAGAAACAATAAAGCGGTCCGATTCGCCGGAATCAAATTGGCCTTGATCTTCTCCAACGTACTCATCAACCTCTACATTTTCCTGCCCGCCTATTGGGAACAACACGGAAGCATGGGCTATTGGTCCCATGAAATGCGCGGGGTTGGATATATTTTCATTGCCAACTTCTGGGCCTCTGTGGTGATGTTCGCACTTCTTTTGCCTACCCTCTTCCCACTAAAACTCAACCTCGATAAGAAGTACGTAAAAACACTATTAATCTTTGGGATCCCTTTACTTATTGGAGGGCTCGCTGGCATTGCCAATGAAATGCTCGACCGCCAATTGTTAAAATACCTGCTCCCAAAAGAGACAGCCTTTGCCGGTGTTGGGATATACGGTGCCGTCTATAAAATTTCCATCTTCTTAATTCTTTTCAATCAAGCTTTCCGCTACGCTGCAGAACCGTTTTTCTTTAAAAATGCAAAAGCTAAAGACGGGCCCGAACGAATGAGCAAGGTCATGGAAGGGTTCGCTTGGATCATGTGTGTTGGATTCGTCTTGATCATTTCAGGCCTCGATTACCTCAAATTTTTCGTGGACGAGAAATTTTGGACAGGGCTTTACCTGGTTCCCATCTTACTCTTAGCAAACGTTATTTTAGGCATCAATACCAACCTTAATGTTTGGTATAAAGTGAGCGACAAAACCGTTTACGGCATCTACATCACCTTTGTAGGCTTGCTCTTCACCGTGGTGGGTAATGTTGCTCTCATTCCTGTTTTGGGGATTCTTGGCGCCGCAATAACGACATTAGTTGCCTACTTCGCTATGTTCGTCGCCAGTGTTTTGTGGGGCAATAAACATTATCCCGTGCCCTACAATTGGGGCAAAATAGGCGCCTTCTTAGCCTTTGCCTGCCTTGTAGTATTTATCTTGCATTATACCCAATGGCCATCAGGCCCACTAAAGGTGCTCGGAGGAGTACTATACTTAGGAGTCATGCTTTTTTGGGAACGAAACGGACTCCTTAAATTCGCAACAAGAAAATGAAGATCAACGTAACCTATAGCGGCAAACACGAACTGCCCCAATTTGAGACGGCACAGAGTGCTGGGATGGATATCAGGGCGAATATTGATGCGCCCATTACGCTGCAGCCCGGTGACTTTACGCTCATACCTACCGGGATCAAAATGGCCCTTCCAGAGGGTTATGAAGCTCAAGTAAGGCCTCGCAGCGGGCTTGCCTACAAACATGGTGTTACCGTATTGAATAGCCCTGGAACCATTGACGCAGATTACCGCGGAGATATTGGCGTTATACTCATCAACCATGGGAAACAGGCCTTTGTCGTAGAAGATGGCATGCGTATTGCACAGCTGGTGATCGCACAATACACCCAGTTCGACTGGAATGAGGTGACTAATTTAGATGAAACCGCTCGTGGTGCCGGAGGATTTGGCAGCACAGGTAAACAATAAAACCAACCAAAAAACCTAAATACAGATGAAGATTATTGTCCCAATGGCCGGTCGCGGATCAAGGCTAAGACCACATACGCTCACGGTACCTAAACCACTTATTCCCATCGCAGGAAAGCCTATTGTACAGCGTCTGGTGGAAGACATTGTAAGCGTTTGCGGCGATAAAAAAGTAACGGAGATTGCCTTTATCATTGGAGACTTCGGTGCTGAAGTAGAGGCTGACCTGGTCAAGGTCGCAGAAAACTTAGGCGCCAAAGGAAGCATCTATTACCAGGATAAACCCCTCGGGACCGCCCATGCCATTCACTGCGCTGCGGACAGTATGGACGACGAGATTGTTGTTGCCTTTGCGGATACGTTATTTCGCGCAGATTTTACTTTAGATACAGAAGCGGATTCTGTCATCTGGGTGAAACAAGTAGACAATCCTTCTGCCTATGGTGTGGTTCAGTTTGGTGAAGACGGAACCATCAATAATTTTGTTGAAAAACCGCAGGAATTCGTTTCTGATAAAGCCATCATCGGTATTTACTATTTCAAAGACGGCCCTGGCTTGCGCAAGGAATTAAAGCACATTCTCGATAACAACATCATGGACAAAGGGGAATACCAACTCACCGATGCGTTGAGCTCTTTGCTTGCACAGGGAAAAGTCTTCAAGCCCGGAACCGTGAACGATTGGATGGATTGTGGAAATAAAGAAATTACCGTTGAAACCAACAGCAAAATGTTAGGCTACCTCGAAGGTATGGCTGAGTTACGCGGTACCAACATTACCCTCGAAAACGCCACCATTATTGACCCCTGTTACATTGGTTCAAACGTGGTGCTGAAGAACGCGACAGTAGGGCCAAATGTAAGTTTGGGCGACAACTGTGTGGTTGAAGATGCAACGATAGAAGGTTCTTTAATACAGACAGAAACGACAATTAAAAATATTCACCTAAAAGACAGTATGATCGGCAATAAAGCGCATGTCGACGGGAAGTGGACTTCCCTATCTTTAGGTGATTTTTCAAGAATGGACTAATGCACAAAAAGCTGGCCCTCTTATGGGCACTTTTATTTACAGCTTCACTTTATGCGCAAGGCCCTTCGGAAGAGGGGCCTTCTGTATTAAGCGGCACGTTCTATAAAGCCGAAACCTACCGCATTACTGGCAGGACTGACCTGGCCATGGAGCTGTATGAAGTGTTGGCAAAAGATCCGGTATATCGCGAAACGGCTTTGTACCAATTGGCCCGTATGCATTTTGAACAGAACCAATTTTTCCAAGCCTTTGATCTTGCAACCCAAGGCGCGGAGGCCTACCCCAAAAATCTTTGGCTGCTTCGAATTAAAGCGCAAAGTGCAAAATCCATCGGCGATTTTAAGACGGCCGGGCGCTCCTTTGACCTCCTCTATACTTTGGCCCCACAGCAACCGGAATACCTTTTTGAAGGGTTCAGTACGTACCTCGAAGGCCAACTGTTCCGCGATGCTTTAGACGCACTTTCGAAAATTGAAGATTTCAAGGGGACTTCTCCTGAGCTTATTCAAGATCGGGTGCGGTTGTACGTGCAACTTAAAGATCCTAAATCGGCCGAACGCAGTTTAAAGACCGCTATGACTATCGCGCCGGAAGTCCCAGAATATAGAGGGTTATTGAGTCAGTACTACGATAGTACTGGTAAGACAAAGAAGGCATACAAGGTGCTGATTGCAGCGGTTGATGCCTTTCCGGAAAACGGGGCACTGCATATGGAATTGGCCCGCATGGCGCAAAAAATGGAGGAAACAGCGACTGCCCTGTACCATATGGAGCAAGGGTTAGTGTTGGAGGGTGTGCCGTTAGAAGATAAAATACCCGTGCTTCTGAGCATCTATGAGCGTCGAGACAATCCATCCTTCCGCGCGCTGTTTGATCGCGTTTTTAATCTTCTCGAAAGCCGGCATGAAGGCCGTATTGAATTTCTTTTACTCACCGCTCAAATCCATCTAGACAATGAGCGTTGGCACGAAGCTTTAGAACACTACCTCGCAGCCATTGCAATGAATCCTAGCAACTACACGCTCTACCAGATGGCGTATTCATTGAGTCAAGAGATTGGTGATCTAGACGGGCAAATTGCTTTGCTCGAAAGCATGGAGGAAAATTTTGGTGACGATCATGATATTCTAGAAAGCCTCGTCTTCGAATATTACAACTTAGGGCGGTGGGAGCCTTGTGCTCGTTTAGCGGGTCAACGCGCTGCAATGACCCTGGATCCTGAGGCAGCTTCAAATCTTTACACAATGGCTGGAACCGCGTGGTTTCAATTGGAGGCATATGAATTGGGTGAGGAGGCCTATGAAAAAGCGCTAGACTTTGAACGCAGTGCTACAACGCTAAATAACTATGCCTGGGATTTAGCCATAAACGACCGGAACCTTGAATTCGCATTGCAATTGACTGCGGAATCGAACCAACTACAAACCCTCGAACCGACCTTCTTAGACACTTGGGCATGGGTATTGTATAAATTGGGCCGGTATGAAGAAGCACGGGTAAAAATCGAATTAGCTTTGCAACTGCTCAAAGAGGTCGACCGCGCAGGCATTTACCTGCATGCGGCTAAGATTGAACAAGCCCTAGGCAACGACGAGCGCGCAGAGGTTTATAGAAAGAAAGAGGCCCTATTAAAACAGCAATGATGCAGCAACGGCCGTGGCATATATCTAGAATTATAACACACCTTTTTGCAGGTGTGGCCTTGGCTGTGCTCACCGGTTGTGGTGGTCCCTTATCTGTGGAGAAACCTTTAAGACGAGAAAAAATCAGTGACGGTGTATCGCGGAAAATTATCATAGAAGACAAGTTTGCTTGGGCACAAAGCTTTACGCGCATCTCTGCAGAAACCCCTGACGGTGAGCAGCGGTTTCGCGTACAAGTACGTTCAAAACAGGACAGTATTCTTTGGGCAGCGATTTCAGATGATATGATTGGATTGCGCGTTGGCAAGGCCATCGTTATTAACGATAGCGCGGCGTTTTCTTCTACTTTGCTTGGTGTGGAATGGACCGGATCGGCTCATGACCTGGCGGGAGTTACGGGAATAGAAGTCCCCTTTCAGTATTTAAATAGATTGCTACGTGGCCAATTGATTGGGACGAATGAGGCACTGCGTTACCGCTACGATGGCAACGGTGACCACTGGATTACACAGTACTCCATTAGCAGTGATCGCACAGTTACCGTCGCACTGGATAGAGATTTACACATGAGTTTTGTACTCATAGAAGACCCTTTTGAATCGGTCTTTATTCAATACAAAAGCGTGGACGAAAAAACCGGCTACCCTAACGATATCGAAATCACCGTAAAAAGTCAACCGGATTATAAAGTTACTATCGAAGTCACTGAAATTAGAACCGGAGGGCCGTTTAACACGCCATTTAGCTTGTGATGAAAAAGCTGCTCGTCTTATTCTTGCTCGTTTTTGGAATTGGTTTGCAAGCGCAAACGAAAGAAGAACTGCAGCGTCAGAAGGTTTTGTTGCAAGACCAGATCGACCTTGCCAGTGAATTGCTTTTAAAGACCAAAAGCAACAAAGAGGCGAGTCTTTCGGAACTCCAGACTTTGAATCAAAAAATAGAAGCACGTAATAAGCTCATCCGAACGATGGACCGTCAAATTCGTTCGATTGACCGGGAAGTGGTCAGTAAGGCTAATGAAATCGAAGCCCTAGAGGCCCGGGTAGATTCCTTAAAAAGTGATTATGCCGATCTCATTAAACTCGCGCAACGTCAGCAAAAACCGCGCGATCAGGTACTCTTTATCTTGAGCTCCAATAGTTTTTCGCAAGCCGCTAAGCGCATGCAATACTTCAAGGACATGGCCGCTTACCGGGAGCAACAGGTACAGCAGATTGCTGTTGCACAGGAAACGTTGGCTCGCGAGCGAGAAGCACTCATCGCTAAAAAAGCCGAAAAAATTCAAGTTCAAACTGCACAAGAAGGTGAGAAATTAGCGCTACAGGCAGATGCGCAGACGCAGGAGGCCACTGTACAAAACTTGCAGTCTAAAGAGTCTACACTGAAAAAAGACATCGACAAAAAGCAACGCGAAGCGCAACAACTTGAGCAACAAATCAAACGCATCATTGCAGAAGAAATGCGCAAAGCCAAGGAGCGTGCGGAGCGGAGCAGTTTAGAGAATGAAGCCAAAGAATTGGGGCTTATTTCCGGCAAAGACTATTCCACGCGTACTTCAAATAAGGCCCTAAAACAGCTTATTGATAAAGCCCGCGAAGCCCAAGGATTAGATGTACGTGATGATGGACCGTCCTTCGCCATGACTCCTGAAGCCAGAGCGCTTGCGAACAACTTTGCGTCCAATAAAGGTGCACTTCCATGGCCTGTGGAACGTGGTATTATCACTGGAAAATTTGGTAAACATCCGCACCCCATCGTCAAAGGCGTGATCGTGGACAACCCTCATATTGAAATCACGACAGAAGAGAAAGCCGTCGTTCGCTCGGTTTTCGAAGGTGAAGTGAGCTCCGTTGTTCCGATTCCTGGCGCGAATGTTATGGTGTTGGTTCGTCATGGTAATTACTTCACCGTATACAGCAACCTTATCAATGTCAAAGTTAAAGCCGGTGATCTCGTGAGCTTAAAAGAGCCCATTGGAACTGCGTTTACGGATGAAGAAGGCAAAACCATGGTCCAATTAGGCATCTGGAAAGATGCCGACATTCAAGACCCAAATCCCTGGCTGGCAAAATAGAAGACAATGTCGAAAATTTACTACCTCAGCACTTGCGATACCTGTAAACGTATCATGAACCAATGGAATCTTAACGACTGTCGGTTGCAAGACATAAAACACGTACCCATCACCGAGGAGCAGATCGATGAAATGATCGCTTTAGCAGGATCCGCAGAGGCGCTCTTTTCGAAACGTGCGAGGAAATACAAGGAATTAGGTCTTAAAGACAAAACACTAAACGATAGCGACATCCGGGCGTTAATCCTCGAAGAATACACCTTTTTGAAGCGTCCCGTACTAATCCATGAGGGTACTGTTTACATAGGCAACAGCCCAAAAGTTGTTGCAGCCGCGGCAGCAGCACTAGCTTAAGATATGGAGGGTTCCGCGAAAAGAGCAGTACTTATTGCACACCTTGCCTTACTAGGTGTTGCGCTCATTTATGGGGCCTCTTTTCTTATCGCAAAAAATGCCATGCAAGGTGCCGTTCCGCCGCGGGCTTTTATCCAGTTTAGAGTCACCGGAGCNGCCTTNCTTTTCTGGCTTTTGTTTCCCATTTCAGGCACCGATCGCATTCGACGTATTCCACGAAAAGATGTGCTGCGATTGCTCATTTGTGCCGCATTCGGCGTCACCACCAACCAATTATTTTTCTTCGAAGGTCTAAAAATCACAACTCCCGTCAACGCGTCCATTATGATGGTCAGCGGTCCCATCGCTGTACTTATTGTAGGTGCACTTCTAGTGAAAGAACGCATCACCACTGAAAAATTGATTGGTATTTTAATGGGTGCCTTCGGCGCGTTCTGGCTCATCTATTCTGGGAACGAATTTGACCTTAGCGGNCTCTTNGGCAACGACGTNTCGCGCGGAAACTTTTTCGTACTCATNAATGCNACCAGTTACGCTACCTACCTCGTACTGGTAAAGCCACTCATGTCCCGTTACAACGCACTCTTTGTTATACGTTGGGTCTTCACCTTCGGGGTATTTCTTGTCCTGCCTTTTGGCGGTCCTCAAATTCCAAACATCCCCTGGGAACTTTGGAACGGACCCATTATTGGTTCGGTGCTCTTCGTAATTCTAGGTACCACCTTCCTCACGTATTTAGGCAACATCATTGCCCTTAAGACCTTACATCCCGCCACGGTAGGCGCCTACATCTACCTGCAGCCACTCATTGCCAGCTTGCTCAGCTTGTTCTTTGGAGGCGAGCAATGGAGCATACATATGCTTTTTGGGGGCGGCGCAATTTTCGCTGGTGTCTATTTTGTGAGCTTTTATGGTCGAAAACGCAACGCCTAAGGTGGCTTGAGTTTCCTACCTTAGCAGAAATTTTGTTTCCATGATCCAAAGTATGACCGGTTTCGGTAAGGCCATTGGCCAATTTGCTGGTAAAAAAATCACCGTTGAAATCCGCAGTTTAAACAGTAAAGGGCTGGATTTAAATGCACGCATTGCGTCCCTGTTCCGTGAAAAAGAATTGGACATCCGAAAGATTGTGGGTGCCGCTTTAAACCGCGGTAAAGTTGATATCAACATTTATGCTGAGGTGACGGGTATCGAAAGTGCTTCGAGCATCAATATGGAACTGGCCAAAGCTTATTTAGAGCAGCTCACCCTGCTCGAGAGAGAAGCCGCGACCAAAGGAGATTTGATTGCTGCCGTGATGCGCATGCCTGATGTGATGAGCAGTGGTAAATCTGAAATGAGCGAGGAAGAATGGGCTTTTTTAAAAGGCCTGCTCCATGAAGCCGTTTCAGCCCTTGTGGAATTCAGAATTCAAGAAGGGGATTCCATAGCGGTGGATTATGAGGAGCGATTAGCATCTATAGAAGACGCTATGAAAGGAATCGAACCCCACGAAAGTGCGCGTCTGGAAGCTGTTCGAGAACGACTCATGAAAGGTCTTGAAGGCATCGAGGTAGATTCTAACCGCTTTGAACAAGAGGTGGTTTTCTACATTGAAAAATTGGACATCAACGAAGAGAAAGTTCGCCTAGCCAATCATATTAAATACTTCCGTGAAACGATGCACGGGGAGAATACCGGGAAAAAATTGGGCTTTATAGCACAAGAAATTGGCCGTGAGATCAATACGCTAGGCTCAAAAAGCAACTATGCACCCATGCAGCAATACGTCGTTCAAATGAAGGATGAATTGGAAAAAATAAAAGAACAAATAGGAAATACGCTTTAATCCTGTAACGCCACCCATGAGCACTCCAAAAGGAAAACTAATCATCTTCTCCGCGCCGTCGGGCAGCGGAAAATCCACTTTAGTGCAGTACCTGCTGACACAGGTGCCTGGTTTTGCTTTTAGTATCAGTGCAACATCGCGCGCACCACGAGGGGCAGAAAAAGATGGCGTGGATTATTACTTTCTATCGCTCGAAGAATTTCAGCAGCGCGTCGCTGAAGAAGCCTTTCTTGAATGGGAAGAGGTTTACCCGGGCCAATGCTACGGCACACTTAAAAGCGAGGTTGAAAAAAGTTGGTCGGTTGGAAATGCCGTCGGCTTTGATATCGATGTGGTTGGTGGTAAGAATTTAAAGGCCCACTTTGGCGATCAGGCACTTGCACTGTTTATTCAGGCACCCAGCGTTGAAGAATTGGAGCGCCGACTCGTTGCTCGCGGCACGGATAGCCCGGAAAAAATTAAACTCCGGATTGAGAAAGCATCGTGGGAGATGAACCAATCGGAGTACTTTGACCATATCATCATAAACGACGACCTGGATCGGGCGAAAGCAGAAGCCAAAAAATTACTGGTCGACTTTTTAGCGAAATAAGATGAAGGGTAACATTGGTTTATTCTTTGGCACATTTAACCCCATACATATAGGGCATCTAGCATTGGCCGAATACTTTTACCGCTACACGGAATTGGACCAAATTTGTTTTGTTGTAACTCCGCACAATCCCTTCAAGAAAAAATCTACTTTATTACCGGACCGTGAACGGCTGCATCTGGTTCACTTAGCGTTAGAAGATCAAGAAGGCATGACCGTAAGTGCCATAGAATTTTCTTTGCCCCAACCAAACTATACCGCACAGACCCTTGCCTACCTGCGCGAACAACATCCTGAGGCCCAATTTTCACTCATCATGGGTGAAGACAATCTCCGCGGATTACACAAATGGAAAAACGTGGAAAGTATTGTGGAGTTGCACGACATCTACGTGTATCCACGCCATTCTAATGAAGTAGTGATTGAACACCCACATTTTGATACACACCCGAAAATAACTGTAGTGCCTGCACCGCGCATGGAAATAAGCGCGACGCTTATTCGCAGCAGTTTTAAAGAAGGAAAACCGCTTCGCAACTTGCTGCCTAAGGCAGTTTTTGAGTACATTGAGGGAAGTAATCTCTTCCAATAATTCATGGTCACTTTTATCTCACGTATCGCTCAAGAATTAATCGATGGGCCAGGCGTGCTGCACGAAAAATTAGTGCTTTTGCCCAACCAGCGTGCAGAATTGTTCTTGCGTGAAGCGTTGAAAGAGCACGTTTCAGGCACGGCGCTCCTGCCAATGTTTACCACAGTCGATCAGTTCATTGCGCAAGCGGCCAACCTAGTTGTCGTCGAACCTTTGGCCTTAATGGTTCGTCTTTTCGATTGCTATGAAAACACACGTATGCAGGCCTTGCCGCAAGGAACAAGCGAAGGGTTAGGGAGTTTCCTCAATTGGGGACAAACACTTCTGGGCGATTTTGGGGAAATAGACCGTTACCTGCTCAACCCTAAACACGTTTTGGGCGATTTATACAACGTCCAAAAATTAGCAGAATGGGATTTAGAACCGGGTGAAGAAACGCCATTAATGCGTCGGTATTCCGATTTTATCGCGCTCCTTCCCGCAACATACGAGGCCTTTACTGCCTCCCTGCTTGAAGACGGTGAAGCGTACAGCGGTTTGGCCGCACGACACCTTGCAACGAACCCCGAAGCGATTGATGCTTACCTCAGTAAGAACGGTGTTACGCAGGTACTTATCGCCGGTCTGAACGCCTTGAATACCGCGGAACTCAGCATTATTCAATCTGTCCGCGAAGCGTGTCCTACACAAACGCTTTGGGACATTGACCCACATTACTTCAACGACACGCTTCACGAGGCCGGACATTTTCTTCGCAGCCACGTGCAACGACAGAAAGTTTTCGGAAAAGATGTCCCGTCTACAAAGGGCATGGCAAGCGAATGGAAAACACTGCCAAAAGACATCTATCCCGTCGGCGCTAGCCAATATACAGGACAAGCTAAAGCAGTCGCAGGTGCCCTCGACGAGCTGAGAAACGCAGGCGTTTCACCTAAGGATATCGCCGTCGTTCTTGCCGATGAATCGCTTCTTAATCCTGTGCTTAGTTTCTTGCCCGAGGCTTATGATAAAGTAAACATTACTATGGGATATCCATTGGATCAAACGGCTCTAGCCGGTACGGTCCGTCTGTGGATTACAGTGATAGAATATGCCCTGAAAAACCAGCGCAGATCAGAAAAATGGACTTTTTACTACCGGTCATTGTGTGCCTTATTTACCGATCCTCTTTTCAATAAATACTGGAGCGGGCCTGCTGGAGAAAATCCGCTCGAATGGAATGCAGAGATTGTGAAGGGGAACAGAGTATTTACCAGCGCATCAGAATGGGTGCGTCGCTGTGCAACAGGTCCCAAAGGTTATGCCGCACTCTTTGAAGCGCAGGACCCCAAAGGTTGGATGACAGCGTTGCAAAGCTGGCTAAAACACGTTGGCCGTACAGAAGAGCACGACCCCTTGGTGCAAAACACCGCATACCATATACATACGCTACTTGCGCAACTTTCGCGCACACTCACTATTGAAGTAGAACCGCTAGTACTTTTAAAACTCATCAAACAACAGCTACGAGGCGGCACCGTGGATTTCGTAGGCGAACCGCTCGAAGGACTCCAAATCATGGGTATTCTTGAGAGCCGAACCTTAGATTTTAAACATGTTGTTCTCGCGGGGGTAAACGAAGGTGTTTTGCCCGCGGGACGTCGGTTCAACTCACTCTTGCCGTACGACATTAAGCGAAATTATGGCCTCCCCACTTACGAAGAGAAAGATGCTGTTTATGCCTATCACTTCTACCGCATTCAGCAGCGTTGTCTTTCGTCGACCATCACGTTCAATACAGATACCGAAGCCATGGGCGGCGGCGAACCCAGTCGTTTTTTGGTCCAATTAGAGCACGAACTCAAAAATACCGCCTGCACCGTCCATCCACGTACCTTCCTTCAAGGCCCTGTCGCTCCAAATTCAATGGAACAACTTTTCTCAGCCGAAAAAACACCGTCCGTAGTTCAGGCTTTTGAAGCCTGGATGGCCCGTGGAATCAGTGCATCTTCGCTCAACGAACTGACCGGTATGCCGGACCGATTCTATCAGAAAAGACTGATTCGTGTTAAAGAAGAAGAGGAAGTAGAAGAACAGGTGAGTGCAATGGTCATGGGTAACCTCATTCACAAAGGACTCGAAAAAGTGTACGAACCTTTCGTGGGTAAACCCATCACGAATATTGACATCGATCAGTGGACAGCGCAAGCGTATGAAGCGGGCTTAACCTACCTCATAGAAGTTGAGCGGTATTCCAAAAGTGCACTGAATCAGGGACGCAACTTGCTGACCTTGGAAATTTGTAAAAAAATGATCCGCCAATTCTTGCAGTACGATGCCCGGCGTGCGGAACAAGGTACGCTCGTCTTAAAAGGAGTGGAAACGAAGTTGGACTTTGAAATGCTGCACCCCACACTTCAGCTGCCCATGAAATTTAATGGTGTCGTTGACCGATTAGAAGTGTATGAAAACGCCTTCATTATATGGGACTATAAGAGTGGTGCAATTGGCCCAAGCGACCTCAGTCTTTCCGGACTAGACGACCTGTGGAAAGGTTCTAAAGGAAAGCCTCTACAGATCCTACTCTACGCCTGGTTACTCTGGAAAAAAGAATTGGTTTCGCACCCCTTCCCTTGGCATTCGGGCATGTTTAAGCTACAAAGTGGACAGCCTGAGCACTTGCTAAGAGGAGCAGCTTTAGGAAAATCGAACGACATCACGGAGGAACTCTTGCGCGACTTCGAGAAAGCGTTGTGTGATTACCTGGCGGAGGTCCACAGCAACGGATTGCCTTTCGTAGAAAAGCCTAAATATGAATTCAATTAAACGGCAAGTATGAGTCCACTACAGCATGTTCCCACTGCGGAAGATTTGAAAGCCGCACAGGCAAGAATAGCCGCTTATGTTCATAGAACGCCCGTGTTTCAATCTCAAAAATTCGACAACAAGGCAGGAGCTTCGGTCATATTCAAAGGCGAACACCTTCAGAAAACTGGGGCATTCAAAGCCCGGGGCGCCATGAATGCCGTGCTCATCAACCAAGAACATGCAAAGGAAAGAGGATTTGTAACGCACAGCTCAGGCAATCACGGCGCCGCTTTGGCTTGGGCTGCGAGTAATATTGGTGAAAAAGCACATATTATCATGCCCAGCAATGCCCCAAAGGCAAAAATTGAAGCGGTGCGCAGTTATGGTGGAATCATCGAATTCTGTGCCCCTACTTTAGATGCACGTGAGCAGACCGCGAAAGCTGTTGAAGAAAAAGAGGGCGCTTTTTTCGTTCACCCCTACGACAACTATGATATTATCGCCGGACAGGCAACGGCAACAATGGAATTGCTCGAGGAACATCCCGATCTAAAATACCTCTTTGTGCCGGTTGGCGGCGGCGGCTTATTGTCCGGGGCGGCGCTTGCAAATGCCTACTTTGGCTCAGCAAAGCTCATAGGATGTGAACCCACAAATGCTTCAGATGCGCACGAGAGTTTTTACGGTGGGCATTGGGTTCCTGTGACAACTGCCGATACCATTGCCGATGGATTGAAGACCTCATTGGGGAAGCGAAATTTCCCCATTATTCAATCCCATGTCGATGAAATTTCGCTGGTTACTGAAGCGGAAATTACCGATGCATGGCACTTTGTTCTGGCCCGACTAAAGCAGTTTATTGAACCCAGTGCAGCAACCGGAGTAGCGGCATGTCTTAAGAAATCGCTACAAGGAAAAGCTGGAATTATACTTTGCGGAGGCAACATGGATACCCAAAACTGGGCCCTACGATAAGTTTACAGCCACTAGGATAAGTCTGTTTGCGCTATTTTGAGTAATTATCTTACGTTTACGTCACCAACCAACAAACCTAGGAGTTGCTCCTATGTAGGCATCGTCATTACGACGGTGCCTTTTTCTTTTTTAAAGGACGTCGTGAGCGTCCAATCCTTAGGTTTTTTACTTCGTGATTGATTAAACGATATGCGGTCTTTGACTAAAGAAAGCCCGTGACCTGTCCCAGCTTGTCTGTTGGACTCTCCATATCCGGAATCTTCTACTTTTAACGTAAGTATCGTACCTGAGCGTCTCGCTTGAATAAGAATGCTCGGTGACGCACTTGCTTCGTTTCCGGCATATTTGAAACTGTTCTCAACCAAAGGCTGCAACAAACCCGTGGGAATGCGCACGTTCAGTAGTTCTTTTGGGACGTCTATCGTCACTGCTACATTTGTATATGAACCTTTTTTCTGAAGCGCGACGTAAGCTTTAAGCTGCTTCTTAACGGCACCCAATTCTATGGTCTGATCATCCTGTTCTTCAAGGAGGGCGCGTAAAAATTGGCCCAAATCTGCCAAATAATCTTGAGCTTGCTCAATGAGTTCCTGGTTGAGAAAAGCACTGACATTGTTTAATTGGTTGAAGAGGAAATGGGGACGAATAGTGTTCTTGTAATTCTCTAAGGCCAATTCTGCTTCCTGTTGGCTTAACTTCGCACGAGCAGTCATCATGCGGCTCCTGTAGTTTACTAGAATGCCTATAAGTACTGTGATAAACAAAAGTACTGTCACAGCTAAGGCCGTTTTCCGCAATTTGGACTCGCGTTGGTACCTCAATATTTCGCTGCGCCCACGGGCCAATTCAAAGGCTAAAAACTTACTCTGGCCTTCATTCACAGCGGCCAGTGCCCTCTTGTTCGCGAGCACCTCAGCCTTCAAAGCTGTTTCAGAAGTTTCGCCCAACAAAGCGTAATCGGTCCACTTCCCTCTAGCTTCAGCCTCAAGGGACCAAAACTCCTTCGCATGAGCAAATTGAATACAGCGTGCAAGGGCAGGTTGATCCAGAGCATTCAAATTCAACGCCCTTAAATAAATGTTCTTTTTGTCTATATCGGGGATAGTTCCGTCAATCAATTCAAGCGCTCTTGTAATGAGCGTATCCACAGCAGCAGCATCTCTGCCGAGCTGCTGCAAAGCCTCTGCGCGCACAGCATACGCTTCGCTCGGGTTGATTCCTCCATCGGTTTTGCGACATATAGCCAAAACAGAATCGCTATAAACCAATACTTCTTCATAGCGTCCGTAGTCCAACAAATAAGTCGTGTAATTTCCTGCAGCCGTGGCCCACGATTTAGAATTGCCTTCACGCATGCGCATGGTCTTCAGCAATGGATAAAATTTCCTCACCACCACCCAATGCCCAATAGGCATGAGCCTTCAGCAATAAAACGCGTTTGATTCCCTCACTGTTTTTCGTTGCGCGGAAAAGTAATTCTGCTCGCTCTAAATAAGTTATCGCATCAAAACTCACGCCGTTTCTTACTATGTCGCGCGCCACAAAATAAGCCCCCCAAGCTTCTTCGGTCTGATCACCACTCTCAACCAAATCTAGCATCAATGATTCGAATCTAGCAGAATCAGGATGTATAGCAAAGGCCTCGTATATGCTGTTTGGCACACCCGCTTGTTCCGACCGCGAACACCCCGACCAGAGCACCGCGAACACCGCAAGAAATAGACACTTATTCATCGCTATCCAAGGTTTTTAAGCGTGCCTTAGCAGCGTCCAGCTGTGTCCCGTCTTGAAGAAGAACAAATGGAGGATTGCTGGTCTGGATCTTTACAATCAACGCGCGTTGAACCACGATACTTTTGTGAATGCGGACAAAGGCATCACTCAATATGTCCGTGAAGCTTTTTAGTGTCCGCGCCATCAGGTGGTGTTCGCCATTGGTCAACACCACTTCCGTATAATTGCGTTGTCCACGCAAGTAAGCAATATCTGTCTCTGGAAATTCGCGAAACGTGCCTTTTAACAGCAGCTTAATCTTTTGTGCTTGTCGCACCTTCACAGGAACTAGAGCTTCTACTTTCGCGAGGGCTTGCTGCAAACGTTTCGGAGAAATCGGTTTAAGAATATAGTCTACTGCCGTTTCAAAAGCCTCTAAACTGTAGTGCGAATGTGCAGTGACAAATACAATATTTCCCACGTCAGCCTGTATTCTTTTCGCAACATCGAGTCCCATGGCTTGGGGCATTTCCATATCTAAAAAAACCAATTCGGGCGTGTTGTTTTCACACCATAATTCAAATTCTCGATATTGAGTAAACCCCTTAACCTCAGCATTAGGCAACAGTTTTTCCAATTGAAAAACCATTCCCCGAACCGCTATAATTTCATCGTCTAAGACGCCAATGTAGCGGACCGTTCTCACTTTTTATAACCACTAAGCATTCGGGCAACATATTTTCCGATAATGTCGAATTCCAAATTAATGCGATCGCCCAATTTTAAATGATGAAACACCGTGTGCTCATAAGTGTAAGGGATGATGGCAACACTAAAACCTCCCGCTACGGAATCGACTACAGTAAGTGATGTTCCGTTCACCGTAATGGACCCTTTTTCTACCGTAACATTGCCAAGGGATGGGTCGTAGGAAAATGAAAAAATCCACGATCCGTCTTCCTCTTTTATGGAAGTACATTCACCTATTTGATCCACGTGACCCTGAACAATGTGGCCATCCAAACGCGCGCCCATCGTCATACACCGTTCAAGGTTTATGGGATCGCCTTCTTGTAAATCCCCAATAGCGGTTTTAGCGATGGTCTCCTCTATGGCCGTTACGCGATAGGTTCGGTCGCCAAAAATTTCTACCACGGTCAAACAAATACCGTTGTGCGCAACACTTTGATCTATTTTTAACTCGCTAGCGAGGTCTGAAGCGACATACAACTCAAGGTTTCCGCCGTTCTTTTCGACCTTAGCAACCTTGCCTAATTTTTCAATAATTCCAGTAAACATGAAGGGTTCTTTGTGGTTGGTTAAAATAGTACATTTGACACTAAATGAATGA
>JGI26081J50195_1000249_pt1 | contig 23905 bp, 17 predicted proteins | sample SaaInl74LU_5_DNA_FD_50195 | JGI IMG/M metagenome (IMG submission 50195) | reverse complement strand
CTATCTGTTGCAATCTGCACCAAATAAATTCCGTTGTTCCAGTTTGAAACATCAATGCTAAGACTCGATCCAGAGGCATCAGAAGTATACACTACTCTACCTGTGATATCGAAGGCTTGAACACGATTAAATGAACTACCGTTGGTTCCTTTGATCGATACTAGATCAGAGGCCGGGTTAGGATATATTTTGAACGATTGAGCCGCCTCAACGATACCTGCAGGTACGCCTTCTGCTTGAAGTACAGTAGCCATACGTGGCACTATGAATGACATAACCGTATCTATCCACGCTTGTGAAGTAGCTTTAACGTTTGGATTCGCTGGGTTTTGACTAGCCATAGGATCGTTTGAATCGTACCAATTCCACGGAGCTGTGTGAACAACCCACGGCATTGTTGCATTAGGCGGTGCGATTTCAATAGTGTACAAACACTCTTCATTAGTCGGGTTCGTCGCTTGCTGGTCTACCCAGACTTGATCGGTATAATTTTCATTCAAGAAAATATCGTTATTACCAAAAGCATTTGCTGCTTTAATAGCTGCATATGATCCAGTTACACTTACTACAGGGAAGAATTGCTGCCCAATAGGCACGTATACCATACCTGTATCGTAAGGTGCGAAGAAATCAAATTTGCTATGGATACTGAGCATCGGAACATCTCCTTGCTCTAACCATGCTCCGTCTCCCATGGCACCTCCCATGTTGATAGCCATGAGGATATCATCCGGCATGCCTGCGTGGTTAATGTAGTTTCGACCCGGAGAGCTGTAGTCCATTGTTGGTAGTCCCAAGGTATTCTGACCGGTAATTACTACCTCTGCACCATACCCATCAATATCACCGACGATAGACGTGTCAACATATGCATCACCAGGAAGTACAGGTTGGCCAAAAATTCCAGTTGAATCTTGGTACTTGAATTTGCTTGGTCCTGCNACTTCAGAATGNTTATCAATCGTAGCATAGGCGAATGTCAAATAGCCACCAGAACCTTGTCCTACCATAATAGTATTACTTGCGTTAATACCGTAAGGATTTCCTGCACCCATCTGGGTTAGGTTCAAATAACGCACAAGCGCTTTCGCATCTTGTATAGAGTAATACACGGCTAATAAGTTACTACCGCGGCGTACATCTAAATTAGTACTGTTTGCCAACCAACCTAAACGGTAAGAGGCTGCAATACTCACATATCCCATCTTAGCGAAACGACGACACATCTCCACAACTGCGCTGTCTTGACGCGTTCCTAGTGGTGATCCGTTTAATCCTTTCGGAAGGAAAGATCCAGTATGCCATACAATCACAACCGGACGGTTTGTTGTTGTATCGGCTGTTGGCGAAGGCATGTAAAAATCNGCTTGCAACGGTTGTAGGTTAGTACCACCAAGCATAGCTGAATCTACATAAGGGTTGAAATTAACACCATAATTGACATCTGATGATACAATAATTTCATTGTCATTGAAGATTTCAGTAGTGTAGCGTTGTGCTACAGCGGTAACTGATACCATCAACGAACAGATTAAAAGTGTAATCTTTTTCATAGGCATGTTCTTTTTAGGAGGTTAATTAATTTGAATACTTAGATAGGCCAACCTCCCAACCAAAGGCCCTCCAAATACTTGATATACTTTATTGTTTAGGACGTTACTAGCACCTAACTTATATGTAATGGTACGTTTTTTATTTGATTTTTCTTTTATTCTAGTAAGTGATACTTGTGCGTCACACAGGCCGTAAGAGGGAATAGAGCCAGTAAATTGTGGGGATCCCTCGAATACAAAACCTTGTACCCATTTATAATTCACACCGGCTCCAATGAGTTTAGAATCGTCCTGATTCCACGGATAATTTCGAATGTTCCAACCTAAATTGAATTTATGTTCTGGGGTATTGAACGCGGGGACGATAGGGTCAGACACTGCAGAAGTAAGTTTGTTCCAACTGTAGTTTCCAGTGAGCGTTTGATAATCACCAACAAATGTGTTCATACCGATGCTGAAACCTTGAGTGGTCACTTGCTCAGTGGCATTTGCTGCTACACGATAGACTTGAAGTGATTTTAATCGGTCAATAGCGGTCGTCCCTTCTTCTATGTCTGCGCCAATAATGTAACCGATGAAATCGTCGTATAGACTGTAGTAGTAATTAGCATCAACAAAAACTCGTGTTCCCAAAGTAGCCCTGTAGCCCACTTCGGCGGTTTTTACCTTTTCTGGCCGAATAGCATCAACGTCGAAATAGCCAAAATCATGCGACAGCCTTTCGTTAGCTGGCTTACCTAAATAATCTATAATATTATCGAGCATCACTAAAGAGTCAAAGCCATCAAGATTACCTAATAGCACCGCTCTACCGACGTTATAATTTAAATACTGGTCGGCCAATGTTGGGTTTCGAATGGCGCTTGAAAAACTTAGTCGGAACGTTTGATTCGCTGTTGCCTTATACACAGAAGAGAAGGCAGGCGACACCAAAGCCTTAAAATTTTGATTTTTATCGATTCGACCCGTTGCACTTAATTTGAGTCGCTCATCTATAAAGGACCGCTCCCAACCGCCATACAATCCTGCTTCTCTATTCGTGATAACAGTGCCCGCTGTATCGGAGAATATGGTACCCGCACTTTTAGGAGTATACAAACGGAAATTTCCGCCAACTCTCAATACACCGCCGTTATTGAGCGTAAACGTACGCTCTCCTTGAGTATGGTATAACGCTGATCTATCGTAGAACCGACTCCCTCCTTCAGTAAATAATGAGGAGGTAATATGATTTTTTAGATTTTCGAAGTCCGTCGTACCAGGAATAAGGTAATTGCGTACTGGGAAACCGTAGACAGCTTCCATAAAATTCAAAACTGTACTGCTTGTAGAATCGTGCAATTCGTGGAAGAAATCCAGATTATCCTGGATGAGCACATTCATTTGTTCTGAATATTCATTCAATGGTAAATTATTCGCTGGCGCACCAGGCAAAGCCCGTACTTGCGGCTTCGAGAATATTTGCCAGAATGTACGGTATTGATTGCTGTAAAACTGATTAGAAACGATACTGTCTTGCATCCGCAATGCGGTGAAGTATGCGTCGTAACTGTTCCTGCATCCTCATGCGTTGAATACGCACGCCAGAACCATTTTCCTTCATTGCGCAACTCGATACGGTTTTGCAAAAACAATATATCCTTTAGACTAAAACGATTTTCTCCCTGATAAACGGTGGTTCCGGACCCAAAATTCAAGGCATATATACCCGTGATTTCATCAGTTAACTTGTAGTGAAGCGCCGTGGTTAATTTTAAATTTTCAGTATCATAATCTACCAAATGCTTTTCTTCAATGCCCGGACGATAAAACCTACCCATACCAGCATAAAATTTCACATCACCGCCATCATCCCACCAATCTTCGTCTCCGTAGCGATTCACGGCATCGTATCCACCCGGATTTGTTGCATCATCCCGACTGATATCTGTCGGATCCATGTTATTTGCCTCCCAATCGTCGGCCTTTAGCGCAAACACATTGATTTTATATGCGAATTTTTCATTCACCTTAGCTGCCCAACGCATTGAAAACTCTGTCAAATTGCGCTCTCCTGCTTTTAAACTTGCGCTCAACCCTGTAAATTGAAAAGGATCTTTCGTTTGCATGGATATCACACCATTAAAGGCACTGGGTCCATAAAAAGCAGTGCTTGCACCCGCAATAACATCGACGGTTACTATATCCAAATCTGGTGCACCTAAAAAATTACCTAGGCTAAAGTTTAGTCCAGGACTTTGGTTATCCACACCGTCAATCAATTGCAGCGATCGAACAGGTGAAGTGCTATTGAACCCTCGAGTATTAATGATTTTAAAACCAATACTTGCACTTGTCAGGTCTACCCCTTTCAACGTCCCCAAGTGATCGTAAAAACTAACGCTAGGACTCTCCTTGATCGCAAGCGCATCCATACTTTCGACCGTAAGTGCACTTTTCTCTTGCTGAGCGCTTAGTCTTTGTTGCACTACACTAACTTCCTTAAGCACGTTTTGATCCGGCTCTAAGGTGATACGATTCCCAGAAGGCTTTGCTGTTTTATAATCCTGGGCTTGAAAACCCATACTTTGTATACGAACTACTGCATTTTCGGCATTCTTCCCGTAGATGTTTATCGACCAATTTCCATCAAAATCGGTCACTGTACCAATATTTGTTGGCGTCGATTGATTCAATAACACCACGCTCGCACCTATTACCGGTTCACCACGTGGGTCCACCACTGTTCCGCTAAGTTGTGCAAATAGTGTATTCGTGCACAAGAGTGCAAGGANAAGAAGGGTCTTGTTCATTCCNTTAAAATAGAAAGATTTTTCTATTAAAATGGTAGGTAAACCTCTTAATGCAACTTATTTATTAGCAGCGCGTTGTAGCCTATCATTGATTGCTCTTCCTAGACCTTTTTCAGGAAATAAGTGTGCATAGATTTTGGTCACTTTCAATTTCCCCAATTCCCGTAAACCCATGAAAAGATTAGATGCTGCTTCAGTATCCACACATTTTGAGCTTAAATTAAAGCTGTTCGCTATGGGTAAGGGTTCACCCCAGTATAAGACGCCTATAGCATCATTATTAGAACTGACCGCTGCAACGAGTGCTTCTCGATCTGGGTATAACTCAATGGTAGCTCCCGGATTGTAATGGGAACTTAGCATCCCCGGCGCATTAGGATTTGAGGAACTTAACTGAGTCTCAACAGGTCCAAGTATATGTTCTAATTGTTCTAATGCCATACCGCCTAACCTAAGAACTTTAGGAACATCTGTACTCATATCGACAATAGTGCTCTCAATTCCAACAGTGCAAGGACCGCCGTCTACCACCCCTGAGATGGCTGTTCCTAACTGGTCCAGTACATGTTGAGCGGTAGTTGGTGAAGTAAAACCAAAAGGATTCGCACTTGGCGCAGCGATGTAAAGTCCGCTAGCCTGGAGTACTTGTAACATTATTGGGTGTGCAGGTATTCTTACAGCTACTGTTGAATGACCGCTAGTTACTAGATCTGGAATACACTTTCTTTTTGGCAATACTACCGTCAATGGGCCCGGGCTAAACGCAAGAAAGAGCTGTTCGGCTTGCTTTGAAAGTACTGCTACTTCTTGCACAGCCTTTAGCGTGGGAACATGCACAATCAATGGGTCAAAACTTGGACGATTCTTCGCCTTGAAAACGTTCGCCACGGCCTCCTTATTCGTTGCATCAGCCCCTAAACCATAAACGGTTTCAGTGGGCAAAGCCACGATGTGGCCGTCCATTAACAATTTAACTGCTTCTCCTGTCGAAAGTACCCTTCCCATACGCTATGGAATGTGCATGTATTTGTGCGTCTGTAAGCTCACCTTCCATTTTGGGTGCATCATGACATAATCCACGATATGAGGCATCATTTCTTCGCGTTTACTCCATTCTGGCTGTAAAAACAATTGGCAACCTTCGTGCATCTTCGCGGCATGTTCTTCAGCCCACTTAAAGTCGTTTTGGTTGTATATGATAACCTTTAGCTCGTGCGCAGCGTTGTAGTACGCTTCTAGGGGCTTCGCCGTTTTCTTAGGGCTTAGGCAAATCCAATCCCAATCTCCTGTAAGCTTGTAGGCACCTGAAGTTTCTACATAAACTTGCATTCCCTTAGCTTTTAAAGCGGAAACTAACGGATGCATATTCCAAGTCAAAGGTTCCCCCCCTGTAACGACAATAGTTTTACTGTACTTTACAGCATTCGTAACAACTATAGCATCAATTGGTGTTGGCGGGTGACTATCCGGGTTCCAGCTTTCTTTAACATCGCACCAATGGCAACCGACATCGCAACCTCCGATTCTCACAAAATACGCTGCCTTTCCAGTATGAAAGCCTTCTCCTTGAATGGTATAGAATTCCTCCATTAGAGGTACGACGCGTCCGTCCCTAATGTCCGATTGCTTGTAGCTATTTGAGGTTTGAATATCTTTCACTTAATCCTCGAGCTCAGTTACCTTCATGGTATTCATCATCAAAGCGGCACGTGTCATTGGACCTACCCCTCCAGGTACAGGTGTTATGAAACTGCACTTAGGGGCAACCGCATCAAAGTCTACATCACCCAATAATCTAAAGCCACTCTTTTTTGAACTATCATCTATGCGGGTGATACCTACATCAATAACACAGGCGCCCTCTTTTACCATGTCGGCAGTAACAAAACCAGGACGGCCTAAGGCCGCAACAATTATATCTGCATTTCGACAAATTTCCTCAAGGTCTCTTGTTCGACTATGGCAAAGCGTAACTGTACAATTTCCAGGATAATTGTGTTGACTTAACAAGATTGACATGGGTGAACCTACAATGTTCGAACGACCTATGACTACACAATTCTTTCCCTCCGTCGGCACTTCATAACGACGCAGTAATTCAACAATACCCTGCGGAGTAGCAGGAATATAGGTTGGTAAATTTAAAGTCATTTTACCTACGTTTTGTGGGTGAAAACCGTCCACATCCTTTCTGGGGTCCACAGCGAGTAAAATCTTTGTTTCATCGATATGTTTCGGTAATGGCAGCTGTACAATATACCCGTCAATATCTTCGTCGTGGTTAAGCTTACCTATGGCCTTCAGAAGTTCCGCCTCTGTAGTTTCAGCGGGCAACTTAATTAACGTCGAGCCAAAGCCCACCTCTTCACAGTCACGAACTTTCGCATTTACATAGGTGCGAGAAGCACCGTCCTCCCCTACCAAAATTGCGGCGAGGTGCGGCACCTTTCTGCCTTGTGCTTTTAATTCTTTGACCTTGAGCGCCAATTCTTGTCTGATTTTGGCTGAGGTTTCTTTTCCGTCTAATACTACCATAGGCTCATTCTTTAGCGCATTCCGCGCATCATATTCATCATTCCTCTTTTTCCACCACCACTTTGCATCATTTTCATGACTTTACGCATATCAGTGAACTGCTTCAAAAGGTTGTTTACATCCTGAACGGTCCTTCCAGAACCCGTGGCTATACGTTTTCTGCGTGACCCATTGATGGTGTCGGGTTGCTGGCGCTCTGAAGGCGTCATGGAGTTGATCATTGCTTCTATGTGTTTAAAAGCGTCGTCATCAATATCAACATCTTTTAGTGCCTTTCCCATACCTGGAATCATACCCATGAGGTCTTTCATGTTTCCCATCTTCTTGATTTGCTGGATCTGTTCCATGAAATCATCGAAGCCAAAGGCGTCTTGAGAGATTTTCTTGCTCATTTTTCGAGCACTCTCCTCGTCAAATTGCTCTTGAGCTTTTTCAACAAGACTTACAACATCTCCCATCCCTAAGATGCGGTCTGCCATACGGTCCGGATAGAAGACGTCTAACGCTTCCATTTTCTCACCAGTACCAATAAACTTAATGGGCTTATTGACCACAGACTTGATGGTTAAGGCAGCACCACCTCGAGTATCGCCGTCCAGCTTTGTCAGTATAACGCCTTCAAAATCTAGGACATCATTAAAGGCCTTCGCTGTGTTCACTGCATCTTGTCCAGTCATCGCATCGACAACGAACAATGTTTCTTGTGGCGCGACCGCTTTGTGTATACGCCCGATTTCGTCCATCATCGCTTCATCAACAGCCAAACGACCCGCCGTATCCACGATAACCGTATTGTAGCCGTTACTTTTAGCGTGTTTTACCGCATTTACTGCAATGCTCACTGGATCTTGATTGCCTACTTCCGCGTAAACCTCTATACCAAGCTGTTCGCCGAGCACTTGGAGCTGGTTAATGGCTGCCGGCCTATATACATCACAGGCGACCAATAGCGGTTTCCGTGCTTTTTTATGCAGTAAATAATTGGCCAATTTTGCGCTATGGGTCGTTTTACCTGAACCTTGTAGGCCCGCCATCAATAGGATTGCAGGAGACGAGGTAAGGTTCAAACCTTCCGCCTGACCCCCCATCAACTCAGCCATTTCATCGCGAACGATCTTAACCATAGCCTGGCCTGGCTTAACGGCGGAAATAACCCCTTGACCGAGCGCTTTTGCTTTTACAGTATTTGTAAAGTCTTTCGCAATTTTAAAACTAACATCGGCCTCAACTAAAGCCCTGCGGATTTGCTTAACACTATCCGCAATGTTTAATTCGGTAATCTTATGGTTTCCTTTGAGGACATCAAAAGCACCCTCTAATCGGTCACTTAAACTTTCAAACATGTGCTTAAACGTTTGGTATATTTTCTAAAGTCGCTAAGAAGAATTTCCAACTCTTCTGAACAGAACTGATTTGACACTTTTCATCCGGTGAGTGCGCTCCCCGAATGTTTGGTCCAAAAGAAATCAATTCCATATCCGGGTAATTTGTACCTAAGATCCCACATTCCAAGCCGGCATGACAGGCCTGTATTTTAGGCTCGTCCTGAAAAAGATTGCGGTACAGACCGCTCATCGTTGTCAGAATATTACTCTTTGGATTAGGTGCCCAACCTGGGTAATCACCGCTCAACTCTACAGTACAACCCGCCGTTTCAAAAATGCGCTGGATGCCACGCGCCAAATCCATTTTCTCTGTCTCAACGGCACTTCGAGTTAAGCACATAACCGTAAGCGCGCCGTCCTTTAATGCAACACGCGCTAGGTTATTAGAAGTCTGCACTAATCCTGGGATATCAGGCGACATACGGTAAATTCCATTTGGGCATGCATATACAGCACTGATGATGGATTGACTGGCCGCTTGAGAAAGGGCTAAAGTTGGTTTTTCAATAGATTCACAACTGATCTCAATATCCGCATCCGTGGTTGAATGCTCATCTACGAACTCTTCTCCAACCTCCGTGATTACCTCTTCAAATGCCTCTTCACTCCCGTGCCATACTACTTGAGCGACACTTTCCCTTGGTATTGCATTTCGAAGGCTCCCGCCATCTAAAGCTACCAATTGGACCGCATCACCCAAACGATCGAGCAAACGGTTCATTAATTTATTCGCATTACCAAGACCTTTATGAATGTCCATACCGCTGTGGCCGCCATTCAATCCTTTGATAGTGATTTCGTAGGCTAAAGTCTCTTCTTTTAGGGCTTCCATTTCAAACGAATGTGTCGCCGTTACATCAATACCACCCGCACAACCTATGGTCAATTCATCGTCGTCTTCCGTATCAATATTTAACAGAATCTTTCCATTGAGCATGCCGCCTTTTAACTCCAGAGCACCGGTCATTCCAGTTTCTTCATCTATAGTGAAGAGTGCATCAATAGCCGGGTGAGCAATAGTATTTGAGGAGAGTACAGCCATAATAAAAGCAACGCCCATACCATTATCTGAACCAAGCGTTGTGCCTTGTGCCTTTACCCAGTCACCATCAACCACCATTTTAATTCCCTCTTTGTCAAAGTCGAAGATGGTATCATTGTTTTTCTGGTGTACCATATCAAGGTGCGCCTGCAAGACAACTGGCGTTTTATCCTCCATTCCAGCGGATGCCGGCTTTCTGATAAACACGTTACCGATATGGTCTACCTCTGTGGGTAGGTTCAAACTATGGCCAAAATCGACCATGAATTGGATCACACGCTCTTCCTTCTTCGAAGGACGGGGTACTGCATTTAAATCTGCAAAGTGGTTCCAAACTGCATTGGGCGCTAAGGCTCTTACTTCTTTACTCATCTTACATTCTATTTGGTACTTGGATTCCCAAGCAATTCATCGAAGCTTTAATTACTTCGCCTACTTTCTTACTCAACAACAACCTGAAAGCAATACTTTGTTCGCTTTCCGCTTTTAAGATGCTGTTATTCTGATAAAAACCATTGTATTTCTTGACCAATTCATACGTGTAATTCGCCAAAACCGCCGGAGAAAAATTTCTGGCTGCTTGATCCACTANATCCGAAAATTGCAAAAGCGATTTGATAACGATTGTTTCGTCTTCATTCAGGGTCAAAGTCGACCAATCCAACTCACTACTCTCTGGTGCTTTTCTTTGAAGGCTTTGAATGCGTGCGTAGGCGTATTGAATAAAGGGGCCTGTATGTCCGTTAAAATCGATGCTTTCCGCTGGATTAAACAACATTCGTTTCTTCGGGTCTACCTTCAGTATAAAGTACTTTAGGGCGCCCAGTCCGAGCGTAGTAAAGAGCTCTTTCTGCGCAGCAATTTCAAGACCGTCCAATTTGCCCAATTCCTTTGAGATAGCTTCTGCATCCGCTACCATTCCATCAATAAGATCATCGGCATCNACTACAGTACCCTCTCTACTCTTCATCTTTCCTGAAGGTAAATCTACCATTCCGTAGCTCAAATGATGCAGCTGTTCTGCCCAAGGATAGCCCAGCTTTGAAAGAATCAAGAAAAGTACCTTAAAATGGTAATCTTGCTCGTTACCGACTACGTAAGTCATTCCCTTTGCATCGAAATCCTTAAATCGTTGGATGGCGGTTCCTATATCTTGCGTCATGTAGACACTGGTTCCATCGCTGCGTAGAACTAATTTATGATCTAACCCTTCATCCTCCAGGTCAATCCAAACCGAACCGTCGTCTTTCTGGTAGAAGACACCAGATTCAAGCCCTTTATTTACGTCGTCCTTTCCTAGAACGTAGGTCTGACTCTCGTAATAATTCTTATCAAAATCAACGCCTAATTTGGTGTACGTTGTATTAAAACCAGTGTATACCCAATTATTCATGGTTTTCCAAAGTGTCACCACTTCCGCATCGCCTTGCTCCCACTTAAGCAGCATCTCTTGCGCTTTCAGCAGCGACGGGGCCAATTTCTTAGCTTCATCGCCAGTTTTACCTTCATCAAGCAAGCGTTTCATCTCCTCTTTGTAGACCTGATCAAATTTGACGTAATACTTACCTACCAAATGATCGCCTTTTAATCCCGTCGATTCAGGTGTTTCGCCATTCCCGTATTCCTGCCATGCGAGCATAGACTTACAAATATGGATTCCACGATCGTTAATGATCTGAACCTTTGACACTGCAACACCATTTGCTTTTAAAATCTCTGCCACTGAATAGCCAAGAAGGTTATTTCGAATGTGGCCAAGGTGCAAGGGTTTGTTGGTATTTGGCGAACTGTATTCTACAATGTAGGCACCTTTAGATCCTGGCGTNGGAAGCCCAAAATGAGGGTCCGACGCAAAAGTTTTGAATTGGTCCACATAAACGCTGCGATCCAAAGTCAGGTTTAAGAACCCCTTCACGACGTTAAAGTCAGCTATGGCTGATAATTCTAAAAGCTTGTTTCCCAACTCTTCAGCGACCTCNTCTGGTTTCTTTTTCGCCGCACGAACAAANGGAAAGACGACCAAAGTAACATCACCGTCGAATTCCTTACGCGTTTCCTGCAGCTCAGGTTCGACCTGAACGCTATAGAGTTCATTTAAGGCTTTGCTTATGTTTTGTTCTAAACTCATTTATGCAGTTTTAGTCAAATATATTTCTGCTAACATACATCGTGCACTACCTCCACCAAGGGTTTCTATGGTATGTAAATCGCTATGAAGTATCCTGTGGTGTTGGGTTATAAAGTCTTTTTGGTCCTCATTTAATGCCTTGTAGGCACTAGAACTCATCACCAAAATTAATTCATCCGCGGCGCCTTTCACTAAGAGCATATTGCCGGCAAAGTTGCTTTTTTGCTCCACGCTTATAACAAGGATTTCTTTACCACTTTTAAGAATTGCCTCTTCTACTAAAGCTCGTTCATTCGCATCATGAATGGTATCTAGACACACCAATACATAAGCATCTGTAACACACATCATAACATTGGTATGGTAGATCTGTCCTATCCCGTCCGGCGTTTCCTGGTAAGCGGTAAACACCACAGGCTCGTAGTTGAAGTCTTTACAAAACGCATGAAATAAGCCCTCATCAGCGCGCTGTGAACGAGCCATGTAGGCGATTTTAGAATCATGATCTAATACCATAGAACCTGTGCCCTCGAGGAATAGCTCCTTCTGCTCTGCAGCTGTATAATCTACCGTTGTCGTTACTTCATAACCACGAGACTGCAATTCTTCAAAAATATCGGTGCGACGTTCCAGTCGTCTATTCTCGGCTTTCATTGGGTACAGCGCTACTCGACCATCTTGGTGCATACTGATCCAATTGTTTGGAAAAATGCTATCAGGTGTGTGAGGAACATGTGTATCTTCTAAAACTTCAACTTGAACACCTTCCGCACGCAATTTTTCTACCAATCCATCAAACTCATCACGAGCCGATTCCTGAGCGTTCATTTTGCCCGATTCCTTCTTTTGGTAATAATTATCGACCGCTGTTTGCTCGTTCATTGCAAAGGCAACTGGTCGTACCATTAACAGTTTATTTGTAGCATTATTCGTCATCTACAATCGCTTTAAAGGCATCGTTGTACAACGAAGTAAACCGCCCATTTTTACTATCTCATCGTACACCACGGAATGTACGTTCATGCCTCTATTCTTTAACCATTCTTGCATGGCCTCGCATTTGGCTGAAACAACCACATCGGATGGGCTAAAGCTGAAGACGTTTGTGGCAAGGAAATACGCTTCTTCAGGTGAACAGCGATAAACATTCGTTGCTCCGTAACGCTCTATCAGCCACTGCACATCAGATTCATTCTTGAACAAGTGCGGTGCGATGAGTGCCCCGCCACCAACAGTTTGAAAAGCACAATCCAAATGCAACGAACCCTTTAAAGGATCACGATCGTCCTTGAATAATTCAAATCCTTTAAATTCTTTAGCTGGAAATTCATCCGCCAAATAGTCCATTCCTCTGTAGTTGGTTCGTGCAGTTTTATAAGCATCAAAGGTCGCATTGTCGCTGACTCCGACTAAAACGAAGTCATTGTCTACAATCACATCGCCCCCTTCTGCGTAACATCCGTTAGGCATCATGATGATGTTGCCCGATGGAATAGTTTCTTCTATTTCAGACATTGCATCGCGTTCTTCTGCACGATCCTCTATTACATTTGGTATGATGTACTGGTCTTCGATTACAAATGCGATATCTCTTGCAAATACTTGGTTCAAAGAATGGATGAGTGACGGTCGCAATACCTTGACTCCATTGTTCTCTAGAATTTCGATCAATCCTTTGAGTTGGAGCATGCATGCCTCTTCTTCTGGGAAAACATCTTGTTTTACAGCCTCAAAACTGCGTGCATCGTAACATTCTTCCAATTTTGGAACGCCACCCATTCGCATGGCTAATCCCACCACCACAGTGTCTAAGCGTCCATATTCGTTTTGAATTTCTGGTAGAATTTGCATGAAAATCTGTTTGAATGACAAATTTAAGGCTTTAATGTGTTGATAACGCTATTGAAAGGCCCGAGTTTACTAACGACTACAGGCTTATTTTTGAATGTATAAGACACCGACACCCATGGCGAAAAAATCTACTAAGAAGACACCAAAGGAACCGTCAAAGTTCTCCGTTCAATTCAAACAGCTAACCGCTGATACTAAGGAAATTACAGGAGACCCTACGACGAAAATATTCGGNTCGTTGCTCCTTGTTATGATCGGTTTCTTTACTGCCATCGCCATTATCAGCTTTTATCAGAATTGGACCCAAGACTTCAGTTTGTCCACAACTTCTTCAGGAGAATACGCCCACCCGGACTACGTAGGGAACATTTTCGGGAGACTAGGAAACGCCATAGCCAGTCTACTTGTTCTTGAAGGTTTTGGTCTTGCGGGTCTGTTCGTTCCCTTGTGGGTCATGCTCTTAGGACTAAAGCATGCTTTTACCTTAAACCGCATTAAACCTTGGGTTTTATTCAACCATCTTTTAGCCACCACTTTTCTTGTCGCGTTGCTGTTTGGCTGGATTGCAAACCATCAACCAACCCTTCTATCGGGCTTATCAGGGTACTATATTTATTTGAAACTAGCCCTTTATTTAGGCCGTATGGGAGTCTTACTGGCACTCTTCACCGCAGGGCTGCTGTATATTGTTGTTGCCTTAAAAATTCGGTCACTCACATTTAGTTGGCGCGCGCCCAAGCCACTGCCAGAAACGGAGCGCCCATCAGAAGAAAACCTGAACTCATCCCAGGAAATCACTCCTGAGCCACAAGATGATATTCTGGTTCACGCGGTCGAACTTTCTCCAGAACCAGAAGAAGAGATGACTCCACAACCTGAAGTCATTTCTAGACCAACCGTCACAGATAGTTCAGTACAAAACAAAGCNNCTATTGATGCAGCNTCCACATTAGATGTTGTNGTTGAAGTTCATCAAGAAGCAGTTGAGGATGAAAAGTCTATCAATAAGAAAGTCAAGGACTTTGGTGAATACGATCCTACTNTAGATTTGAGCAGGTTTCAATTGCCTAAAATTGAATTACTTCAACCCTATGGTGATGGTAAAATCACCTTCGACAAAGACGAGATTGAAGCGAATAAGAACCGTATTGTAGACACATTAAAAAACTACAGTATTGAGATTAAGGAAATCAAAGCTACCATAGGTCCTACGGTTACCTTATATGAAATTGTTCCAGCAGCAGGAATTAGAATTTCAAAAATTAAAAACCTCGAAGACGACATTGCATTGAGTCTTGCTGCTTTGGGAATTAGAATTATTGCACCTATTCCCGGTAAAGGAACTATAGGCATTGAGGTTCCAAATGCCAACCCTCAAGTCGTAAGTATGCGTCAGGTCATCGCAAGCAAAAAATTCCAAGAGTCAAACATGGAATTACCCGTTGCTATGGGCCGCACCATAACGAATGAAAACTTTATTTTTGATTTGGCAAAAATGCCTCACCTTCTTATGGCAGGTGCTACCGGACAAGGAAAGTCTGTTGGCTTAAATGCAATTTTAACATCACTGCTTTACAAGAAACACCCTAGTCAACTCAAATTTGTTCTCGTTGATCCTAAGAAAGTCGAACTGACGCTTTACAATAAAATTGAACGGCACTACCTCGCTGTTCTTCCCGATACAGATGAGGCCATTATTACCGATACAGCAAAAGTGATCCATACTTTGAATTCGTTGTGTATTGAAATGGACAACCGGTATGAGCTGCTGAAAGGCGCAATGGTTAGAAACATCAAGGAATACAATGCTAAATTCATTTCAAGACGATTGAATCCTGAAGAGGGCCACAAATTCCTACCGTACATAGTGCTAGTGATCGATGAATTTGCCGATCTTATCATGACAGCCGGAAAAGAGGTTGAGATGCCTATCGCACGACTTGCGCAGCTGGCCCGGGCCATTGGTATCCATTTGATCGTAGCCACCCAGCGGCCTTCTGTAAATGTTATCACAGGTATCATAAAAGCAAATTTCCCTGCGAGAGCTGCATTTAGAGTGACCTCGAAAATTGATTCTCGAACTATTCTTGATGCGGGCGGTGCGGATCAACTTATCGGAAAGGGAGATATGCTCTTTTCGCAAGGTTCTGATCTCGTACGACTCCAATGTGCCTTTGTTGACACGCCTGAAGTTGAAGCGATTTGCGATTTTATAGGTAACCAACAAGCCTACCCTATGGCTTATCAGTTGCCAGAATACGTTGGTGAAGAAGGTGGCGGTGTTGGCGAAATAGATCCATCAGATAGAGATTCCTTATTTGAAGATGCTGCTCGTTTAGTGGTCCTTACCCAGCAAGGATCTACTTCGATGATTCAAAGAAAATTGAAATTGGGATACAATAGAGCAGGTCGTATTGTAGACCAATTAGAAGCGGCTGGGATACTAGGACCCTTCGAGGGTTCCAAGGCCAGACAAGTTTTAATTCCAGATGAAATGGCTTTGGAACAGAAATTGAATGGAGATGCGTAAATTCGCCGGTATGAAACTATTCGCTTTACTGATTGTACCCTTTTTAGCGCAAGCACAAACGCACACGGATGCGAAAGCTTTGCTCAATGATGTTTATGAGCATACGCTAGCGCTCGAAACACAGCATATATCCTTCACCAATACTATTGGAGCGCCTAGTAACGGCGGCATGAAGGAGCGCAGCTCTAAGGGTGAACTGTTTGCCTTAGGGGAGCAAGTACGCGTAAAGACTGATGCCTTTGAATTTCTCTCTGACGGCTCAAAAGCGTATCTAATCTATCCTGAAGACGAGGAAATAGAAACTACCGCTTCAGATGAAGAAACGTCACTAAGCCCCGCGGATATTTTAAAAAACTATCAAAGCGGGTACAGTTATAAAATGGCTGGTAAAGCACAAGAGAACGGAAAATCTATACAATATGTTGCGCTTCGACCCGTTGCTAGTGAAGAAGTGAAAGAAATATTAATTGGTATTGACGTTAAAAAGTTACTGCTCGAAAACTACACACAATATGGCACAAACGGCGTAAAAACTGTTTTCAGTGTAGATTCTTACGAGACAAACGTTCCCTTAAATGAGGAGATGTTTAACATTAATGCAAAGGAATTTGAAGGGTTTTATCGACTCTAAACTCGAATGAAAAAACTAGACCTCTACGTCTTAAAAAGTTTTATCAGACCATTGATACCGACCTTAGGTATCATGGTCTTTTTCTTTTTAATGCAAATGGTCTGGAAATATGTAGACGATCTCGCGGGCAAGGGTATCGAATGGTACGTACTGTTAGAATTACTTTTTTATTGGGCTGCAAGCGTCGTCCCCTTTGCCTTGCCGGTAAGCGTCTTGTTCGCCGCTCTATTGACTTTTGGCAATTTTGGCGAACACTATGAACTAGCTGCGATGAAAGGATCGGGTATTTCGCTGTTCCGAGGCATTCGTTCACTTATTGTCCTCAATATTGCTATCGCTTTTGGTGCGTTCTACTTCTACAATAACATCATACCCGTGGCCAATTTAAAGGGCCAAAGTCTTTTAATAAATATTTCCAAAAGCAAGCCCGCGTTTCATATTACTCCTGGTATTTTTTATAATGGTTTTCAAGGCTATAGCATAAAAATCGGCAATAAAGAAGGTGAAGGCGAGCAACTACTTAGCGACATCTACATCTACGACCACAAGGAAGCGAAAAAAGGTAATTTAAAAGTGCTTGTCGCATCCACGGGAATCATGCGTCCAGTGGCCAATGATCAATACTTAGAGATTGAACTGCATAACGGAGCTACCTATGAAGATATCGATCGGAAATTCGTGGAGGAACGTCAGAAAATGCCTTGGGCGCAGAGCGAATTTGACACAGCCTACCTTCGCTTTCCACTGACAAATTTCAGCAATGCAGATCTCTATAAAACGCGTCGAAAAGATTACATGATGATGAATACCCAGCAGTTAAAGGAAACTGCAGATACGCTTGCTTTACAAATCATAGAACGACAAGAAAACTTCACAAAGAATTTAAAAGGCAAATACAAATTCGATTACATAGATGTTGCGAGTGGCAATTCTGTTGCTATTGCTAAAGAGAATGTCATGAGCAATTTGCTTAGTGGTATGAGAATTCGAGCCTCACAAAATGCCATTCGACTTGCGCGAAGCAATCTTGATTACTTGAAGCAAATGGATCGTGAAATGAATTGGCGCAAAGAAACTAGAATGCGCCACTTTCTAGAGTATTACAAGAAATTTGCGCTTGGCGCCAGTGTATTGATTATGTTTTTTATTGGTGCTCCACTAGGTAGTATCATTCGTAAAGGCGGCATAGGCCTACCATTGGTCATCTCTACCGTGGCATTCTTGATTTTCCACATTTTGAATACCACTTTTGAAAAGATGGGACGTGAACTATTATTAGATCCGGCGCTTGCTATTTGGCTTCCGTCTCTAATACTTGCACCTATCGCACTTTGGCTAACGAAGAGTGCATCAAGCGATACGGCACTTGTTTCTGGTGAGTGGTTCAGTAAAATCCTTGCCCGAATAAATTCTAAAAAATCCTAGTGAAGCGACTTCTCATTCTCTCTAATAAACTGCCCTACCCAGCCAATGACGGGAGTTCAATTGCGATGGCTAGGCTCTTAGAAGACTTATTGGCGCTAAATACTTTCGCAATCACTTATGGTGCCTTAAATACGCAAAAACACCATAAGGACATTAATGACTTTCCAAAAAGAGTATCAAAGGCCATTACCTTGAAAACATTTGAGGTAAACACCTCTCCTTCTGTGCATTCCGCTCTGAATAATTTACTGTTCTCTCGAGCCCCCTATCATTCTGTACGTTTTTTCGTGAAACCTATGATTGATTGGCTCGGTACCTTTGAGAATGGTTATTTTGACTTTGTCATTATTGAAGGTGCCTTTATGGGTGATTATTTAAAGGACCTGCGAAGAATTGGACAACATTGTACATTGCGTGCGCACAATTTAGAGCACCTCATTTGGAAACGCACTAGCCAGGCTGTTTCTAATCCACTAAAGAAATGGTATTTGACGCTTCAAAGTAACCGTTTGAAACGTTTTGAAGAAGCACTTACCAAAAGCGTTGATTCAATATGGAGTATTAGTGAAGAAGATAATTTTTGGTTCAAGGCAATAAACCCCGCTTCCACGACCATTTCGGTATCCATTGCACAACAAGAGGTTTGACCAATTTAACCCACTTATCGTGTTTCCATCTTGGAGCATTAGATTGGGAGCCCAATCTACAGGGATTGGAGTGGTTCACTTCTCAAGTTTGGCCGAGGGTACTGCGTGAAATTCCAAATGCCACCTTCCATGTAGCGGGCAATAATCCACCCAAACACATGCAATCGGACCAAAAAAAGAACATCACAGTGCACGGAAGAGTGCCGGATGCTCAGGAATTTGCGAAATCTCATGGTATTGCAGTCGTTCCGCTCCTAGCAGGCTCCGGTGTGCGTATCAAAATTATCATGAATGCTTCTTGGGGAGTCCCCATGGTAAGCACACGTGTAGGAGCTGAAGGGCTTTTTAATGCCACTGCTCAAGGTGTCGTGCTCGCTGACAGCGCTGAAGAATTTTCGCAGGCTTTGATAGCACTGCTTCAAAATCCCGAGAAATCTCTTGCCCTGGGTCACACAGCCAACCAACATATACTTAGTAACTTTGGCCCCAAATCCATTCAGGAAAAAATAGCTCAGGCATGGTCAGTTTAACAATGGCAATCTCACTCTCGGCATTGTGCTTGATTGCATTGACGTATGCCGTTTATCCATTATGGCAATTGGCTTTTCCAGGAAAAGCCAATGATTTTTCAGGAGAGTACACCCCCCCGACGGTGAGTATCGTATTTGCTGCATACAACGAATCCTCCATTATTGAGGATAAGATCCGTAGTCTCTACCACACGAACTACCCGATTGACCTTTTGTCGGTTTGGGTAGGCAGCGATATGAGTGATGACGGCACAGATGCTATTATTCGCTCGCTTCAAAAAGAATTTCCAAATCTCAATCTGAATGTTAATGAAGTGCGCTCTGGGAAGTCTGCAACCATCAATAGATTAGTAGCACTAAGTAGTGCTGAGGTAATCATAGCTACGGACGCAAACATTCTTTTTAAAGAGACGACAATAGAAGAGTTGGTAAGGCCTATCGCTCAAGAAAAGGCAACCGCAGTTGCGGGTACACTTAAATATGAAGACAAAGGGGTTGCTAGCAGCACGGCTTCGAATGAAAAGGCCTATCTGTCTCTTGAGAATGCAATACGCCGCGCTGAAAGCAGAAAACACGGTATTTGTTTGGGTATGGAAGGTGGATTGTACAGCATGAAAAAAGCATTTTGGCAACCCATACCCCCAAACACATTTATGGAAGATTTCTTCCAAACAGTCCAGCTTATTTCTCGAGATCAAAAAGTGCTTTTCAACGAATCCGCTGTTGGACTAGAAGATGTAAGCACTTCATTACNAGAGGAGTACAAACGTAAGATTAGAATTAGTATTGGAAATTGGCAAAACCTAGTCCGATTCTATCCACTCATTTTTAAGCACCCCTACCCGTTCGGTGGACTNTTTATAATGCACAAGGTACTGCGTTGGGTGACACCGCATCTTTATCTCATCGCTTTAGCTGCAGGGCTGTTTACTCCGAATTGGCTCTTTTTTACCGCGATGCTTGTTGGCCTTCCCATTTCACAGCTAATCCTTTTGGCGTTGGGTTGGGCCACTCCTTTAGCGTATTTTTACGCAATGAATGCCGCACTCTTTGTAGGCTTTATTAAATATATCAAAGGAGTGAAATCGAGCGTTTGGCAACCCACTAAGAGAAATCAACATGAGGCTTAATACCATAGAAGAAGCATTAGAAGATATTGCCCAAGGCAAAGTAGTTATCGTTGTTGATGATGAAGACCGCGAAAACGAGGGCGATTTCGTTGCGGCTGCAGAGTTGGTTTCACCTGAAATGATCAATTTCATGGCAACCGAAGGCCGTGGCTTGATATGTACGCCAATCCTGCGCAAACGTGCAGAGGAATTGGACTTGCCTCCTATGGTAAGCAATAATACAGACCCAAACAATACCGCTTTTACTGTGAGTATCGACCGTGTCGGAGCAGGTTGCACAACGGGTATCAGCGCATACGATCGCTATATGACAGTAAAGGCGTTGGTTGACCCAACAATGAAGCCTGAACAGTTGGCACGACCAGGTCATATTTTTCCATTAATCGCTAAAGACGGCGGCGTCCTTCGTCGCGTAGGTCACACCGAAGCTGCAGTTGACTTAGCGCGTCTCGCTGGTCTCGCGCCAGCGGGTGTGATTGTAGAGATCATGAATGAAGACGGTACTATGGCGCGTTTGCCGCAACTCATAGAAATTGCCGCAAAGCATGATTTAAAAATCATCACTATTGAGGATCTAGTCGCTTATCGAATGGCGAAGGAGAGCTTGATAGAATTGGAAGAAAAGGTGCAGATCACCACGCCGCACGGTGAATTCACGCTGCATGCGTTCGAACAAAAAACGAATCATCAAGTACATTTAGCACTCACCATGGGCGAATGGGAACTAGATGAAACAGTACCGGTGAGAATTCACAGCGCAGGTGTAGCTAACGACATTTTCCATCTGCTCACCAGTAACGAAAGTTCACGCTTAGAAAAAGCCTTAAAAAGTATCGCCACTTCCGGGCACGGTGCCATTATTTACATGAATCAAGAGCCGAACGGTGACCGATTATTAAGTCGTATTCAATCGTTCAAGANAGATCAAGACCACACAACGCCCAGTTTTACTAAGGATACACGCGACTTTGGAATNGGTGCACAAATCATTCACTATCTTGGTATTAGAAANGTAGATNTGCTCACCAATAACCCCATTAAACGGGTGGGCGTAAGTGGTTACGGTATTGAAATTGTNAAAAATTCCAAACTGGAATGAGCAACACCAGCGGCATANCACTAGCGGTTCGTTTTTACCGCAAACAAAACCACATTCCTAAATTAGGGTGGATGCTTGCTGTTACGGGTATTAGTGGAATTTTAGAAACACTGCCAATACTGCTGTCCTTGCCCCTCATTCGAACTTTGTTTTTAAATACGGAAGACGTTGCATTGGGCGTGGTGCACGTTAAGCTCACTCATTACGTCGCAGGTCTGCTGTTACTTTTAGTCGTCCGTTTAATTATTGGCGTTTACAGCCAATATTTAAATGCCGCAGCACGCATAACATTACTCGCTAATTTCCGAACCAATACCCCTTTGGCCGCGAGAAATGAACAAAAATCGGCCTTCGGTAAAAGCGTTCAAAGTATCAACTTTTTACTAGTGGGCTGGTCACAGATTCTTCCAGGAATTCTTTTTATGACCGCGGGTATTTTCTTATTTCCTGCGTTTGGAGGTATTATCGCGGGTATTGCTTTGCTCTGGATCATACCTCTGCGCACGTTAAAAAGAAGACAAGACCGCGCGCACGAAACGGTTAGTGCGCTGCAATCTTCTTTAGATGAGGATGCTTCTAACACAGAACACTGGCGTGATGCTCGTTTTAAAGCGGCCAAACTGGACAGCTACAATAAAAATTTGAGAGAATTCATCATCATCAGCACCTTGATTTTAGCGCTCGTACTTTCCCACACCATGGATTTATCTTTTGCAGGTAATTCTCTACTGGTGGTTCTAATGCTTTTACGAGGAATGCAACAATTGTTTACCGGATATATTATGGCGCAGCAAGTAGCGGCATTGAAGGGATTTTTAAAAGATATTCTCTTGAAATAAGCTTATTGCTCAAATTAAAATGCATTAAATTTAGTACCAATTAAAACCAAGTCATGAAAAAGTTATTTGCAGCGGCATTTATTGTTGGAATAGCAATGAGTAGTTGTCAATCTGATGTTGTGGACCCGGCGGATATTGACATTACTGCAGCCCCAGTAATATCGCTGCCTTTAGGCCAGATTGGTCTAACTATGGATCATTTGCTCGTTCCAGACGATAGTCTAATCTTCGATGACAATGCCACTTATAAAGTGATTGTTGCTCAGGATAGTGTGTTCGGGATCGATGTAAATGACCTAATTAGTATACCCGTCCAATCGCCTTCTAGTAGCAGTATTTCCATGGGTACCGTTGCAGTAAGTAATGTATCCTTAACTCAAGGCATCGCTTTGGGGGCTGTTGCTGCGGACGCAGGCTTAACAGCCATTTCGGCGGCACATGGAAGTAACGCACCTTTTCCACAATTGAACGAATCTAATGTGGGAACTTATGGTGGAAGTGGTTTCGGTACTTTTACAAGTGCTTCCTTTTCAAACGGAACATTAACCTTAGGCTTGACGAATGATTGGCCTGTTCCAGTGAGTATGGGTATTGATTTGGTGAATGCGTCCACTGGTGCAACCATTTTAACCTACGGTATCAATAATATTAGTGCAAATGGAGGAACGGGTAGTGATACAGAATCACTAGTCAACATTACTCTACCAAGCAATATTGGTTTCAAAATCACCTCCCTCACCTCGCCTGGGTCAGGTACAAATTTAGTAGCCATCGATACCACTGATAATCTGGAGTTAGCCATTTCATCGGCAGATTTAGAGGTTTACAGCGCGATTACACAGATCAGTACTCAAGATATTAGCTCAGATACACAATATGTAGATCTTAGTACAGGTGGATCGGAAGAATTAAGAGAATTAATGTTCAGTACCGCAAGCTTCGACTATGAATTCGTTTCAACTCTTGCAGAAAATCTAGAATTAAATTTAAACTTCCCTGGATCTGATCAAAACGGCGTGGAAGTCGACACCACCATTACTATAGCCGCAGGTGCAACGACATCAGGTTCCATAAACCTTAACGGTACCATTCTAGACTTAACACAAGATCCCAGTCAGAACCACAGCCGCTTGCCTATAGCCGTTGCTGCCACGCTTGTGGGTTCAGGGAATATGGTGAATATTGATAGTTCCGATGCATTGGATATGACTTTTGAAATGACCAACCTTCAATTCGGTCACATAAAAGGCTTTTTTGGTACTCAACAGATCACTATTGATCCAGGAGCCGTTGATTTGGCTATTGATTTCTTGGAAAACTTCGACGGAGAAATCTCTTTCGCTGAGCCAAGCATAGCAATGGCGATTACGAATTCAATTGGGCTGCCCATTGAATTGGTTTTGGACTTTAACAGCTTTAAGGACGGAACAGCATTCGGCTTAAATGGACCGAACTATGTTTTGCCCTATCCCACAAGTTTGGGCTCTACTGAGACTGGAACATTGACCTTTAACAATACCAATTCAAGTATCGTAGATGTATTCACGCTTCCAAAAGATTCCATCACCTACGGAGGATCAGTCAACGTAAATCATGATACGGCAACTTTTGGAACAGAAAATTTTGTAACCAATTCGAGCAGTATTTCTGGTGATTTACTAATGGAAATGCCTTTCTATTTTACAGCTACTGGGCTTGGGTTTTACGATACATTGGCCACAGATCAAGATAATTCCAGTGTTTTACCTGAAAATGCCGGTATCGAATCTGCAGTTCTTTTATTGCAAA
>JGI26081J50195_1000245_pt1 | contig 23983 bp, 21 predicted proteins | sample SaaInl74LU_5_DNA_FD_50195 | JGI IMG/M metagenome (IMG submission 50195) | reverse complement strand
GCCATGGGCAAAAAAATCCAAGAGGCGATGGACGCGGAACGGCCCAAGTTTTTGGCCGGCGCGGCGAGCAATGGGGTGGATGAAAAAACCGCCAAAGCGACCTGGGATTTGCTCGATAAATTCGCCAACTATGGCTTTAACAAATCCCATGCGGCCGCCTATGCGGTGGTGAGCTATCAGACCGCTTGGCTCAAGGCCAATCATCCGGTTGAGTTTATGGCCGGGGTTATGAATTGTGATCTGCATCTCACAGATAAGCTGGCGATCTATTTTGATGAGGTGCGCAAAGGGCTCAATCTCCCCTATATCCCGCCTTGCGTGAATCGCTCGCAAGCACGGTTTGACGTGGCTGAGGGCGCTTTGGTCTATGGGCTTGGCGCGTTGAAAAATGTCGGTGTTGAGGCGATGGGGCTGATTACCAACGGCCGCGGCGATCGGCCCTTTAGCACCGTGTTTGATTTTGCCCGGCGGGTGGATCTCAAACGTGTGGGCAAAAGACCGCTTGAGATGCTCGCGCGGGCTGGGGCGTTTGATCAATTGGACCGCAATCGGCACNGGGTCTTTGACAGTTTGGATGATCTTGTCGCCTATTCGGCGGCAGTGCATGAGCAGCGCAATTCGAGCCAAGTNAGCCTATTTGGCGAGGCGGGTGAGGATCTGCCCGAACCGCGCCTATCTCCCGTGCCCAATTGGTTGCCTGCGGTGCAATTGGCAGAAGAATTTAAGGCGATTGGCTTTTANCTGTCCGGTCACCCGCTGGATGACTATATGTCCTCGCTCAAACGCTCTGGGGTCATTACGCTTGACCAGNTGAGTGAAAAAGCCAAGGAGGGCCCGCTTGTTGCCAAATTGGCCGGTATTGTCGCCGGGCGACAGGAGCGTAAATCTGCGCGGGGCAATCGATTTGCCTTTGTGCAGCTGAGCGATACAACCGGCGCTTTTGAGGCCACCATGTTTAGCGATACGCTTGAGACCTCCCGCGAATATCTTGAGGCGGGCTCGAAGATTGTCTTGAGCGTTGAGGCGACGATGGAGGCCGAGCAGCTGAAATTGCTGTGCCGCTCGGTACAGCCCATGGANGGGGCGGTGGCCCAGGCGGGCGGTGCTGGCTTGCGNATCTATCTTGATACGCCCCTTGCGATTGANNCTGTCGCCACGGTTCTGCGAGAGGCGGCGCGCGCCACCAAGCTGGGCGCCAAGGGTCCGATTTCCTTTTGTCTGCTCGATGACAGCCTGCCCGGCGAGGTTGACATGGACCTCGGCCAAAACTTCCCGGTAACGCCGCAAATCAAAGGCGCTTTGAAAAGCCTTGAAGGCGTATTGATGGTGGAAGATTTATAGAGCGCTGCCGCGGGCTTGGGCCTCAATAATCTTGGGCCTCAATAATGCGGTGGGCGTTCATCACCAAGAATGACGCCACCGCCGCCATCGGCCTCACGATCCCGCGCGCGCTGGGCCAAAAGATCGACAATCCCCGTCAGGCGGCGCAATTCCGCATCCTGTGTGGCGACAACGTCGGAGAGCTCTTCGACAGTGCGAGTCAGATGGGCGATTTGTTCTTCAAGTGCTTGTGTCATGCCTGCCATGTGCGCGATCTCACCTCTTGGATCAAGCATCTTTTTGCGNGCCAGGTCACGGCGCAGGTCAACTCGCATGTTGCCCCCCGGCGCTGGGGCGGTTAAATGCAGGCCAAGACATAGGGGTTGATCATGGCCAAACAGAAAAAAGCACCCAAACCAAAGGCGCTGCCGCCGAAAGGGTTTCGCGATTACTTTGGCGCAGATGTGTCCGAGCGGGCGGAGATGCTGCGGCGCATAGCGGATGTGTATCATCTTTATGGGTTTGAGCAGCTGGAAAGCAGNGCTGTGGAAACAGTGGAGGCTTTGGGTAAATTTCTGCCCGATGTGGATCGCCCGAATGAAGGTGTCTTTGCCTGGCAAGAGGATGACGATTGGCTGGCGCTGCGTTATGATTTGACAGCGCCCCTGGCGCGGGTCTATGCCCAACACCGCAATGAGCTGCCCAGCCCCTATCGCCGCTTTGCCATGGGGCCGGTTTGGCGCAATGAAAAACCGGGGCCTGGTCGGTTTCGTCAGTTTTATCAATGTGATGCGGATACGGTCGGATCGGCCAGCATGGCCGCTGATGCAGAGATTTGCACGATGCTTTCTGACACGTTGGAAAAAGTGGGCATTGCCCGCGGCGATTACATCATCCGGGTGAACAATCGCAAAGTGCTCAATGGTGTGATGGAAGTGGCCGGTATTTTGGACCCTTCGGATCCTGAAAAATTTGCCGACGAGCGCGGGATTGTGCTTCGGGCGATTGACAAGCTGGATCGTTTGGGGCTGGAGGGTGTGCGGGCGCTGCTGGGCGCGGGCCGCAAAGATGACAGCGGCGATTTCACCCAAGGTGCTGGGCTTGCCGCAGAGCAAGCTGAGGTGGTCATGGGGTTCATGCAGGCACTGGGCGCCACCCCTGCGGACACCTTGAGCAATTTACGCCGCCTGGTCACAGGCTCGGCCATAGGTGAAGCCGGCGTCGATGAGCTGCAACAGATCTCGGAACTCGTCACAACCCAGGGCTATGGCGCGGATCGCATCGTGCTAGACCCGTCGGTTGTGCGGGGGTTGGGCTATTACACGGGTCCGGTCTATGAGGCGGAATTGACCTTTGAAATCAAGGATGAAAAGGGCCGGCNCAGGCAATTTGGTTCGGTTGCAGGGGGCGGGCGTTATGACGATTTGGTCAAGCGTTTCACCGGGCAAGAAGTGCCAGCAACAGGTGTTTCCATTGGGGTCGACCGCCTCTTGGCGGCGCTGCGGATGAAGGGGCAATTGCAAAGCGCGCAGTCCGGTCCCGTGGTCATCACTGTGATGGACAGGGCGCGTATGGGCGACTATCAGGCGATGGCAACGCAATTNCGCGCCGCGGGAATTCGCGCCGAAGTTTATCTCGGCAATCCCAAGAATTTTGGCAATCAGCTGAAATATGCAGACAATCGCAACAGCCCCATCGCCATCATCGAAGGCGGTGATGAGCAAGCGGCTGGGATTGTGCAGATTAAGGATCTGATTCTAGGCGCGCAATTGGCCAAAGAGGCCAGCTTAGAAGAATGGAAGGCTCGGCCAAGTCAAATTGAAGCGCCCCGTGCGCAGCTTGTGGATAAGGTGCGTGAGATGCTGGCGGCACAGGGCGCGGCACAATGAGCCAGCTTCGTGCAGAGACTGCACGCCTTTTGGGGGTCTTTGAGGCCACTGGCGCGGTACGAGTGGAGGCCGATATTCTGCAACCGGCCGATGTGTTGCTGGACCTATATGGTGAAGATATCCGTGCGCGCGCCTATGTGACCTCAGATCCTTTGCGCGGTGAGCAGATGCTGCGGCCAGATTTCACCGTTCCGGTGGTCCAACGCCATATGGCCGTGAGCGCCGAGCCTGCTCGATATACATATGCCGGGCCGGTGTTTCGCTATCAAGACAGCGCGACTGGCCGCGCGGCGCAGAGCGAGCAGGTGGGTTATGAAGTGTTTGACCGTAGCGCGCCTGAGGCGATTGAGGCCGAAGTCTTCGGACTGTTTCACCGTATTCTTGCGCCCCTGGATCTGACCGCCTCAACGGGGGATGTCGGGCTCTTGCGGGCGGCAATTGACGGGCTGACCACTTCGGATGCGCGAAAGGCGGCGTTGCGGCGTCACATTTGGCGGCCTTTGCGGTTTCAGTCCTTGCTGGCGCGGTTTTCGCAGCCTGTCGCACCGAAAGTTTTGGGGGCAGGCGGGCAGCAGATTGGTCTGCGCAGCGCTCAGGATGTGCAGGAACGATTGGCGCAATTGCAAGAGGAGGCCGCAGCGCCGCCCATTCCGCCCGCTGAGATTGAGGCTTTGACCGATCTTTTGTCTATCCGGGGCAAATTGCCGGAGGCTTTGGAGCTTTTGCAAGCGCTCACCCGTCGTTTGCCCTCGATTGGCCCTGCGGTGGCGCATATGGCCGCCCGGATCAAAGCGCTGGATGCGGCTGGGGTGGATGTGGCGCAGATCGGGTTTGAGGCGGCCTATGGGCTAACGGCCATGGAATATTACGATGGGTTTGTGTTCGGCTTTTATGCCGCAGAGCCCGGCTGGCCCGCCATCGCCTCTGGTGGGCGCTATGATGCTTTGACCCGCGTGCTAGGACAGGGGCGGGCGGTGCCGGCGGTCGGGGGCATTATTCGGCCTGAATACAGCCTGCGGGCTGAGGCGGGGAGCGCATCATGATAAAGCTTGGCGTGCCCTCCAAGGGGCGGTTGATGAAAGAGACGTTTGAATGGTTCGCAGAGCGGGGTGTTCAGCTGTCGAAATCTGGCTCGGATCGCGAATATGTCGGCCGGGTTGAGGGGGTTGATGGGGTTGAGCTTGTGTTGCTCTCTGCCGGAGAGATCCCGCGCGAATTGGCCGCTGGCCGCATTCACCTTGGGGTGACCGGTACGGATTTGGTTCATGAGAAACTGGCCAATTGGGCAGATGCAGTCGCGCCTGTCGCCCAGATGGGCTTTGGCTTTGCCGATCTCATTATTGCCGTGCCGGCCTGCTGGCGTGATGTGACCTGTCTGCATGATCTTGATGCGGTTGCGGCTCGGTTCCGCGCTGACCAGGCTTTCGCTTGCGGATTGCCACCAAATATCACCGTTTGGTGCGCCAGTTTTTGACCCTGCAGGGTGTGGCCGATTACCAATTGGTGGACAGTCAGGGCGCGACTGAAGGGGCCGTGAAGAATGAGACCGCCGAAGCCATTGCAGATATCACCAGCACCGGCGCTACGATTGCGGCCAATCACCTGCGGATTTTGGAGGATGGTTTGGTCTTGAAATCTCAAGCGACCCTCTGGAAATCGCGCAACGCTGGCGGCGACTGCGGGCCTTTGATCCGGAAAATTGGCGCTCAATAGCGGTCATAAAATACCGATAGAGGCCAAAGCCGCCTGCATCTCGGCCGGCAGCGCGTCATCACTGGGGCGCGCTTTGGCCAAATCTGGGGGCGCGTCATTTGGTTGCAGGTAGCGCCAGCCTTGAAAAGCCCGCTTGGGCGTTGCGGCCACAGCGATCAGCTCTGGATCTGTGACAATCGCGCAGCGGCGAATGCCGTCTGAACCTATGGCCTCATCGAGGCGGATCAGCTTTTGGCGACACAAAATTGCACCCTTGATAATCCAATAGATTGAACCGCCTGCGAGCAGCTCTTCACCGCGTTTGGGCCACATGCGGGTGACATGGCGCGGCAGGCCATCGCGGGTCTGCGCCATGGGGCTGGACTGCCATGCGCGCAGACCCTCAATCGACTCCGTGCCCACGCTGAGCTTTACTAAGTTTATGTGTTTCGACAACTCGCCACCCTAGATATTGTGTATCAACTGCAAAAGATCAGATTCGAGCCCGGGATACAAGTTGACCTTTGAACCCGTGAGGGCTAGTTTCAAACCTTCTCTTTTGCGCTTATATATGGAACGGTTCATGACACGCTTTGCAGCTCCAATCGCCGAACAAATCTGGGATATGAAATACCGCTTCAAACAAGCGGATGGTACGCCCATCGATAAGACCGTCGAAGACAGCTGGCAGCGCATCGCGCGCTCTTTGGCCGCGGTCGAGACCGCACCCGCCGAATGGGAGCCGAAGTTCTATGATGCTTTGGCCGATTTCAAATTTTTGCCGGCCGGACGCATCACCGCTGGGGCTGGCACAGAGCGGAGTGTGACTTTGTTCAATTGCTTTGTCATGGGCACAATTCCCGACAGTATGGGCGGGATTTTTGACATGTTGAAAGAGGCCGCGTTGACCATGCAGCAAGGCGGCGGTATCGGATATGATTTCTCGACCATTCGTCCCAAAGGGGCAAAGGTGAAGGGCGTTGCTGCGGATGCCTCGGGCCCCCTCTCCTTTATGGATGTTTGGGATGCTATGTGCCGCACGATTATGTCGGCAGGCAGCCGGCGCGGCGCGATGATGGCGACTATGCGCTGTGATCACCCGGATATTTTGGATTTTATTACCGCAAAACGCGATCCTGCGCGTTTGCGGATGTTTAATGTCTCGGTTTTGGTCACGGATGCCTTTATGGCGGCGGTCAAGGCCGATGAGCCTTGGGATTTGGTTTTTGAGGGGGAGGTCTATCACAGTCTGCGGGCGGTGGAGCTTTGGGATCAAATCATGAATTCCACCTTTGAATTTGCCGAACCAGGTGTGATCTTTATCGATCGGATCAATCAGGCCAATAACCTCAATTATTGCGAAACCATCGCGGCCACCAATCCTTGCGGTGAGCAACCCTTGCCGCCCTATGGTGCCTGTCTGCTGGGATCGATCAATATGGCGCGTTTGGTCTCTGATCCTTTTGGTGCTCAGGCCAAGCTGGATGAGGCGGTCTTGTCCGATTTGGTCGCAACCGCGGTTCGGATGATGGATAATGTGGTGGATGCCAGCCGTTTCCCACTGGAGGCGCAACAGCGCGAGGCTGAGGCTAAGCGCCGGATTGGCCTTGGGGTGACCGGGCTGGCCGATGCTTTGCTCATGGTTGGGCTGCGTTATGGATCCGTAGAAGCGGCGGCGCAGACTGAGGCCTGGATGCATCAAATTGCCCGTGCGGCCTATTTGGCCTCTGTTGATTTGGCAAAAGAAAAGGGGGCGTTTGCGCTGTTTGACGCTGAGGGCTATTTGGCCAGTGGCGCGATGGAGCAGATGGACGCTGATGTGCGCGATGCAATTGCAAAGCATGGCATTCGCAACGCGCTGTTGACCAGCATCGCGCCGACCGGCACGATCAGCCTTTACGCCGGCAATGTGTCTTCTGGGATTGAGCCGGTCTTTGCCTATGCCTACACGCGCAAAGTTCTGCAAAAAGATGGCACGCGCACCGAAGAAGAAGTGATCGACTATGCCGTGCAAATGTGGCGCGACAAGATGGGCGACGCAGAGCTTCCCGATTATTTCGTCAATGCGCAAACCCTGGAGCCTCTTGAGCATGTCCGGATGCAGGCTGCGGCGCAGAAGTGGATCGACAGCTCGATATCTAAAACGATCAACTGCCCCGAAGATATCAGCTTTGAGGCTTTCAAAGACGTTTACATGGCCGCTTGGGATCAAGGCTGCAAAGGCTGCACCACCTATCGGCCCAATGCGGTCACAGGATCTGTTTTATCTGTGTCAGAGGAGGGCGAAAAAGCGCCCGAGGCCGATACAGGCGCCGACGTGGTCTATATCAGCGAGCCTTTGAGCCGCCCCGAGGCGCTGGAAGGGCAAACCTATAAGGTGAAATGGCCAGACAGCGAGCATGCGCTTTACATCACGGTGAATGATCTGCTGCTCAACGGGCATCGCCGACCGTTTGAAGTGTTCATCAATTCCAAGAATATGGAGCATTTCGCCTGGACCGTGGCGCTCACGCGGATGATCTCGGCAGTGTTCCGGCGCGGCGGTGACGTGAGCTTTGTGGTGGAAGAGTTGAAAGCGGTTTTCGACCCGCGGGGCGGCGCTTGGGTGGACGGGAAATATATCCCTTCGATTCTGGCCGCTATCGGCGGGGTGATTGAACATCACATGGTGGTCACGGGCTTTTTGTCCGGTGAAGGCATGGGGCTCAAATCTGACCCGCAAGCCGAAGTGGTGAATCTAGAGCAATCTCGGGGTGCCGCCTGTTCAAGCTGCGGGCAATTTGATCTGCGTATGGTCGAAGGCTGCATGACCTGCGGCAGCTGCGGCTATTCGAAATGCGGCTGAATTGAACAGGCCCGGCCTTTCGCGAGGTCGGCTCTTTGTTGCCGCTGGACCTGCTCGCGCGATGCCCTAGTTGAAATGAGCGGAGTGTAACGAGCGAGCAGAGACCCATGGCCCAACTAGAAGTTCTGTATAATGCTGAATGCCCGATTTGTCGCCGGGAGATAGAGCATTACAAACGCCTCTCCGGTGATGACTTGGCCTATGTGGAAATTACTGCGCAAACGGCCGCAGATTGGGGCCTCAGTGAAGATCAAGCGGCCAAACAGCTGCACGTCCGGCGCGGCGCGCAAATCTCAGTCGGGGTCGAGGCCTTTGTGGCAATTTGGCGGCAACTGCCTTATTTTTGGATTTTGGCGCCGATTGTCAATTTCAAACCCATCAAGGCCGTCTCCTCTGTGATCTATCGCCGGTTTCTCGCCCCCTTACTATTTGCGGCGCATAAGCGCCGCAGGCGGCGCGGCGGGGCGACGGGCTCCTAAATTTGCGCCTGCCCTATACTTCCGATGCAAAAACGCCTATCCGCGCTCTATTGAGGTGCCGCTGAGGCGCCCAATTGGGGTTGGTCGGTCCATGGGGGGCTGCAGCGCCCGCATGACATAGGAAGATATTCTCGTGAAACAAGCTCTAGCTGACGCGCTGAAAAAGCGCGGCTACGACACTTTGACTCCCGTTCAATTGGCCGTCACCGCGCCAGAACTGGCACAGGCGGACCTGCTGGTCTCGGCGCAAACCGGATCTGGTAAGACGGTCGGCTTTGGTCTGGCCATTGGCGATAGTCTTTTGGGAAGCAATGAGGTGTTTGACCGCGCGTCGCACCCTTTGGCTTTGGTCATTGCCCCAACCCGTGAGCTGGCCTTGCAGGTCAAGCGCGAGCTGCAATGGCTTTATGGCGAAGCGCAGGTGACAATGGCCTCTTGCGTGGGCGGTATGGATATGCGCGATGANCGCCGGGCTTTGGCCCGCGGGGCGCATATTGTTGTGGCCACGCCAGGGCGTCTGCGCGATCACATCATGCGCGGGTCGATTGATTTATCTGAGCTGCGGGCGGTGGTGCTCGATGAGGCGGATGAAATGCTCGACTTGGGCTTCAAGGAAGATCTGGAGTTCATCCTTGGTCACGCGCCTGAGATGCGCCGCACTTTGATGTTTTCCGCCACTGTACCAAAATCCATCGCCACTTTGGCAAAATCCTACCAAAGAGACGCACAGCGCGTGTCGACCGTTGCGGAGAAGTCCCAGCACACGGATATCGAGTACCGCGCCTTNAACGTGGCAGCGCGGGATATGGAAAATGCAATCATCAACGTCTTGCGCTTTTATGAAGCCCCNAATGCTTTGGTCTTTGCCAATACGCGGGTCATGGTCAATCGTTTGACCACGCGCCTGTCGAACCGTGGTTTTTCTGTGGTCAGCCTTTCGGGGGAATTGAGCCAGGCGGAACGCTCTCATGCCTTGCAGGCCATGCGCGATGGCCGGGCGCGGATCTGTGTGGCCACCGATGTGGCGGCGCGGGGGATTGACCTTCCGAATTTGGATTTGGTGGTGCATGCGGAATTGCCGAGCAATTTTGAAACTTTGATGCACCGGTCAGGCCGTACGGGCCGGGCCGGGCGCAAAGGGATTTCTGCACTGATTGTGCCACCCTCCGTGCGCCGCAAGGCCGAGCGCATTTTGCAAGGTGCGAAGGTGAAAGCGGAATGGACCGTGCCGCCCTCCGCCGAAGAGGTGACCGCAAAGGATCGGGCCCGGCTTTTGGAAGATCCCGCCTGGCATGAGGAAATTTCAGCGACCGATCAGGTGGCGGTTGATGAGCTTTTGTCCCATTTCTCCCCAGCTCAGGTGGCCGCGGCGTTTTTGCGGGTCTATACGGCCAAGCAATCGGCCCCCGAAGAGCTCTTAGCGGTCGATGCGCGCGAGGCCAAAGAGGCCAAGCCACGCAGAGTTGCAGATTTTGGCCCAACTGTCTGGTTCTCCATTCCCGGTGGCCGTGCCTCTGGCACATTGCCCGGTCGTCTTCTGCCGATGATTTGTAACGCCGGTGGGTTGACCAAACATGATATTGGCGCAATCAAAATTCATCCTGATGCCTCATTCTTTGAAGTTAAACTCTCCAGTGTTGAGGGGTTCAAGAAAGCCTTGGGCCCGAATATGACCGTTGAAGATGATGCGGTTGTGAGCGAACTTAAAGCGCCACCGGCTGATGTGCCCTATGAGCGATCCAGCGCGCCAAAACCTCGGGCAGATAAAAAACGGCCGATCGAAAAGCCCAGCGGACCGATAGATTGGAACGATGCGCCATCACCCAAAACGCGTAAGCCCAAAACGGGTGACGGCAAACCAAAATTTAAATCCAAAACCGCAGCGCAAAGCCGCCCCGACGGGGTAGTTGAGAGTTTTAAGAAAAAAACTGGAAGCGGGAAACCGGGCGGGGGCAAACCCTCTGTGGGAAAATCGGGTGGCAAGCCCGGCTCAAAGCCGGCAGCAAAAGCAGGCGCGGGCAAGCCCAAAGGGGGCAAGCCAAGCGCCCGCCCGGATAAGCATAAGTTTGATCCTGGCAAGCCGAAGCGTAAGTCATCCTAAATCTCTGCTTTGTGGGCGCTGGAAAAAATCCACAAGAGGGATTCACAAGGCGAATCACCTCTGTTAAGACTGTAACCAAGCAGCGCAAGACTGAGCAGTAATCTGGCCGGGACAGACGCCACCAATGGGATTTTAGGATCTCACAGAGACGTGGACGCAGTGCCCCGCACGTCCCATAGGCTCATCAGAGCCATGGATGACAGAGGAACGTCGCAAGGCGTTCCTCTTTGGCCTTGACATCGCCATGTAGGACTGGCATCCGCGCCCCATTGGTGTTGGTGGCCCCCGCAAGGGGATGCCTGTCGGGGTTCGCCCAAAGGACAACGCCCTTCATAGTGGCCCATGTTGGGCTTCGACTTTATCGAAGGAGATCAGCCGGTGACAAAACGTACCGCTGCCAAATACAAAATTGACCGCCGGATGGGCGAAAACATCTGGGGTCGTCCTAAATCACCTGTCAATCGTCGTGAATATGGCCCCGGCCAGCACGGTCAGCGCCGCAAAGGCAAACTGTCGGATTTCGGCACACAGCTGCGCGCAAAGCAAAAGCTGAAAGGCTACTACGGCGATTTGACCGAGAAGCAATTCCGCCGCATCTATGCCGAAGCTGAGCGTCTCAAAGGCGACACGGGTGAGCAGTTGATCGGCCTTCTGGAGCGTCGGTTGGATGCTGTTGTTTACCGCGCCAAATTCGTGGCGACAGTCTTTGCAGCACGCCAATTTGTAAACCACGGCCACGTGCGGGTGAACGGCAAGAAAGTGAACATTGCCTCTTACCGCGTGTCTGAAGGGGATGTGATCGAGGTGCGTGATCGCTCCAAGCAGATGGCCGTTTTGCTGGAAGCCACACAATTGGCCGAACGCGATGTGCCAGATTACATCGATGCAGATCACAGCAAGATGACCGCGACTTTCGTGCGCACTCCAGGTCTTGGCGATGTGCCATATCCTGTGATGATGGAACCGAACCTCGTGGTGGAATTCTACGCGAAGAACTAATCTTCGCCAGATCAAGTTTCAAAAAGCCGCGACGGGAAACCGCCGCGGCTTTTTTATTTGGGGCTTTATGTCCAGTTTACACAGCCCCGTATTTCGCCACAGTGGCAGGCGGGACTGGATTGGTTGGGCATTGGTCATTCAAAAACAGCTGGAAATGCTTGAGATTGACGTTAGAAGGACGGCAGAAGGGAATATCACATGACACAGCCACAACCTCAGCCTGGAATTTTGGATATTCAGCTTTATGTCGGCGGGAAATCTTCTGTGCAGGGTGTGCGGGACATTCTCAAACTGTCGTCGAATGAAAATCCCAACGGTCCACCCGCTTCGGCGCAACAGGCGCTTGCAGAGGCGGCCAGCACCTTGCATCGCTATCCCTCCTCTGATCACAGCGGGCTTCGTGCGGCTTTGGCGGAGCTGCATGGCCTGGAGGCGCAGCGGATCATCTGCGGCTGTGGGTCGGATGAGCTGATCAGCTTTCTGTGCCAGGCCTATGCAGGCCCCGAGGTGGAGGTCATTCACACCGAGCATGGGTTTTTAATGTACCGTCTTTATGCCATGGCGGCCGGTGCGCGGCTTGTCTGCGTGCCAGAGGCCGAGCGCCATGTGGACGTTGAGGCGATTTTATCCGCCATCACCCCGCGCACCGGGATGATCTTCATTGCCAATCCGGGCAATCCNACNGGGACAAAAATNTCTGACGAGGATCTTGCGGANTTGATTGCGAAAACGCCAAAGACTGTGGTGATCGTGCTTGATGGGGCCTATGCCGATTATGTCGANGGTTGGGACGGTGGCGCGCGGTTTGTNGAGGCGCATGACAATGTGGTCATGCTGCGCACCCTGTCGAAAATGTACGGGCTGGGGGGATTGCGCGTGGGCTGGGGCTATGGGCCGCAACATATCATTGATGTGCTCAACCGCGTTCGAGGACCGTTCAATATTTCCGCGCCAGCATTGGCCGCCGGTGAAGCGGCGGTGCGCGATCATGACTTCGTCATTCAACATCGGGCGCAAAACAATGCGGCCCGCGCCTATTTGGCCGAGGAGCTCGCCGCGCTGGGCGTCGCCTCTGACCCGTCTGATGCGAATTTCCTTCTGGCCCGTTTCGCCAGCCAAGAGCAGGCGGAGGCTTGCGATGACCATCTGCAAAGCCTGGGCATTCTTGTGCGCCGGGTGGGCAGCTATGGCTTGCCGGAGTGTTTGCGCATCACCGTGCCGGATATGGCGGGATGCGCGCGGGTGGTGCAGGCGGTGCGGAGCTTTTTGGAGAAAACCCCATGAGCTATGATCGCGTGGCCTTTGTGGGCTTAGGGTTGATTGCCTCTTCGATGTTCTGGGCCATGCGCCGGGCGGGTATGGGCGCGCATGTGACAGGCTATGCTCGCTCAGAACAGACCCGCGCCACGGCGCGCGAGATTGGCCTGTGCGATACGGTCTGCGACGATCTGGCCAGTGCGGTGCGTGCGGCGGATTTGGTGGTGCTTTGCTTGCCGGTGGGGGCGATGGGCGAGGTGATGGCCGAGCTGGCACCGCATATCAAACCCGGCGCCACGGTGACGGATGTGGGCTCAGTGAAGCGCGCGGTGATTGAGGCGGTGGCGCCGCATATTGCGCCGGGCGTGCATTTCGTGCCGGGCCACCCGCTGGCCGGCACTGAGCATTCCGGCCCAAGGGCGGGCTTTGCGGAGCTGTTTGACAACCGCTGGTGCCTTTTGACCCCCAATGGCGCCGATACAGCGGCCGTGGCGCAGCTGTCGACTATTGGCAGGCGCTGGGGGCGAAGGTCGAGGAAATGGATCCGGACCACCACGATTTGGTGCTGGCAGTGACCAGCCATGCACCGCATTTAATCGCCTATACGATGGTGGGCGTGGCCGATGATCTGCACCGGGTGACCAATTCGGAGGTGATCAACTTCTCCGCCACCGGCTTTCGCGACTTTACCCGCATTGCCGCCAGTGATCCGACCATGTGGCGCGATGTGTTTTTGACCAATAAGGATGCGACCTTGGAGATCCTCGGCCGCTTCACCGAAGAGCTCTTCGCGCTGCAACGGGCGATCCGCACCGGCGATGGTGAGATGCTGCATGATTATTTCACCCGCACCCGCGCCATCCGCCGGGGCATCATCGATGCGGGCCAAGACACGGATGCACCCGATTTTGGCCGCAAGAAAAGCTAAAGCCCCAAGAAACGCTAATGCCCGCTGCGATCCTTGGGGCCTAGGCCCTAGCGCAGCCGGAACCGCGTGCGCAGCCCAAGACCCAGAAAGAACAAAAACACAAAGCCCAGCAGGGTTTCACTCACAGTGAGCAGAACGGTCACAAACGTGGGATCGGCCAAAAGATCACTGGGAAACCGCCGATAAAACCCAAAGACGGCAAAAATATTCGCAAAAGACAGCCCCATTGCGCTGCGCAAAAGCTCGACCCTGTCCATGCACAGATGCAGCTGGTCTCGGGCCATGAAATGAAGCGCGTAAAATATGCTCCAAAAGTACCATACCCCCACCATCCCAGCAATCGGCCGCTAATAGCTGTAGCCATAATCTGATACAAGATGATAAAGCCAATAGGTGGCGCGGGTGTACCAAGGGGAGAGGCGGCCCGTGAGCTCCATCTCCCTGCGAAAGAACATATGCTCATCCTCCACCTTCCCCAAGGCACCGCATTTGATCCGCAACTGCTAATAGGCGCGTTTGTCGTCCTCTAAGAGATACCGAGGTGGAGCCGCCTGCGCCTCGGCGTTTGGTAATTTAACGCCCGTCCAATCGGTATCTTCATGCAGCGCGCGGCCAAAAAACCTGGGGGGATGTTCGAAAAATTTAGCATCCTTAAAGCTAATGATACCGCCGCGCTGGAAGCAGCTGCTAAATCGAAAGATGTAACATCGTGAAATTCCACACTGTCAAAATTGGCTGAATTGGTGAAAATGGAGTCTGTAAAGAACGCTCGACCGGCGAACTTTGCATTATCAAAGGCGCAGATATCATTAAATTTTGCCTGATCGAAATTAGCGGTTTCAAATTTTGCACCTTGGAAATATGTACGCTCGATAAAACGGCACTCCATAAACATAGTGAATGACCCAAAACTGGCACCTATTGCATTTAGGTCGTTTTCAAAAACGCACTCAATGGCGGATAGGCCCGCTGCGAATTGCGCATGCTCCAATGTGAGCAAGCCCTTAGATGTAGTGTTTTGGATGAAAACGGCAAACGCGAAATAGAACCCATCGGATGTAAGGTCTGTTTTGATTTCTGCGATGCCTGTACTCAGAGAAATTGTGTTAAACCATACCATTTCTTTGGGAAGGTCTGGTATTTCAGTTTGAATACTATGAATTTCCGCGTCCGAAAGATCCACAATATCTACGAATTTTGGATTTTCCATCTGGCGTTGATACTCATGTGTATTCGGCCTCAACAGATATTTCTGATACCCATTCCACAGCCGCTTATTTTCCTCATGATCCCCTGAAATCCTCGCCAATCTCAACCATGGGGTGTCCTCTGCTGCCGCCGTCATGCCCGCCTCCAAAATCGCTTTTCAAAATCTGCTTTTGGCTCAATGCCCTATGCCATATCTCCCTATCATATCCGTAGGTGGCGCTCTATCAAGAGCAGAAGGCGCGCGGGATGTTCGCGGGGTATTTTATTGGCGCGCAATAGGGCGTATAGGCTGCGTGATCTGAGGCCGGCCGGAGGAGGCAGCGAAAATGTGGGTGTTTGGCTATGGCTCTTTGCTGTGGAACCCCGGGTTTGAACCCATCGAGCAGATGCGCGCGGACCTGCCGGGCTATCGGCGCTCCTTTTGTATGCTCTCCATCCATCATCGCGGCACGCCCGAGGATCCGGGCTTGGTTCTCGCGCTGGATGCGGCAGAGACGGCGGATGTTTGCGCCGGGCTGGCCCTGCGGGTGGATGAGCGTGAGGCTGAGCATGTGCTGCAAGAGCTACGCGCGCGGGAGTTGATTTCATCGGCCTATGTGGAAAGATGGGTGGATTTGCCCCTGGCCGATGGGCGCCGCGAACGGGCCGTGACCTATGTGGTGGACCGCGATCATGCGCAATATTGCCACTATGGGCTGGATCAGCAGGCCAAGATCATCGCGCAGGCCGTGGGAGGCCGCGGGCCAAACCCGGAATATCTGTTTAAAACCGCCGATATGTTACGCGATCTGGGCATCCCAGATCCGCAATTGGATTATTTGGCAAAGAAAGTCGCAAATTTAACTAAATCTGCATAACCGCTTGGCTTAAAGGGCGGTGCGCAGTAAACTTATAGACTTAGAATTTAAGGGCAGGACCACAGATATGGATCATATCCGCCGAGATCAAACGCCTCAGTTCTCGCAGCCGCTTAGTCAAATCCTCACCATGCTGGCCATTGTCGGCGGGGTCGTGGGCTTGGGCTATTTGGCCTATCCCAGCGTTGGACCCACCTTTTGGGCCAATCCCTATCTCAACGCCTTTATCCTCTTTGTGTTTCTCATCGGCGTGGCCACTTGTTTTCATCAGGTTTTGTCACTGATCTATTCGGTGCAATGGATCGAAGGCTTTGCCAGCCAGCGAGATGGCCATGAGGACGCCAAGCCGCCGCAATTGCTTTTGCCCCTGGCCAGCCTGCTGCGCGGGCGCGGCGCGCGCACGCAGCTCGGCTCCGCCTCATCGCGGTCTATTTTGGAATCGGTCTCAACGCGCATTGATGAGCAGCGCGAATTGACGCGCTATATCACCAATATGCTGATCCTGATTGGCCTGTTGGGCACGTTTTATGGTCTGGCCACCACTGTGCCGGCCTTGGTGGCCACGATCCAATCGTTGACCCCGGGAGAGAATGAAAGCGCGGTGGATATTTTCTCGCGTCTACAGCTGGGTCTTGAAGGGCAGCTGGACGGGATGGGCGTGGCCTTTGCCTCCTCATTATTGGGTCTGGCCGGCTCGCTGATTGTCGGGCTGCTTGAGGTGTTTTCTGGCCGGGGGCAGAACCGGTTTTATGGCGAATTGGAAGAATGGTTGTCGACCATCACTCGGGTGGGGTTCTCGGGCGGTGAGGGCGAAGAGGGCGCGCAAAACACCATGCTCGGCGCGATGATGGAACAGATGTCTGAACAGATGGACGGTATGGCGCGGATGTATGCGCAAACCGGGCAGGATCAGGCCCATGTACAGTCGCATTTGATGGCGATGACGGCGAGCTTGGAGAAGCTCACGCAAAAGCTCGATCAGGGGCAGACCGAAGCCCTTGAACGTGTGGCGGCCAGTCAAGAGCGGATGATCGCGCGGATGGGCGAAGGCGGCGGCGGTGACGGGATGGACGCGGAGAGCCGGATGCGTCTGCGTTCGATCGATGTGCAGATGCTGCGCGTGCTTGAGGAAGTCTCAAGTGGCCGGCAAGAAAGCCTGTCCGAAATCCGCAGTGATCTGGCCAATCTGACAAAGGCGATCAGAGCCCTGTCCAATCCCACAAGCCGCGACCAGAGCTAGGCGCGCGCGATGGCACTTTCCCGACGCACTGGCGCAAGGTTCCAAGCCTCTATCTGGCCGGGGTTTGTCGATGCGATGACTGGCCTATTGCTGGTCTTGATGTTTGTGCTCACGATCTTTGCAGTGATGCAATTTGTGTTGCAGCAAACCATCAAAGGGCAGGGGGTGATGCTCGACGAGCTCAACGTCGATATCGCCCAGAAAAACGCGCAATTGGAAGATTTGGAAGGGCAGATCCTGGCTCTCGGCGATGCTTTGGGTTTGGAGCGCGCCGCGGCCTCCGAGCTCACCCTTCAGGTCGCAAAACTTGACGATCAGCTTGCCGCTGCGCAGGCTCAGGGCGAAAGGCAATTGGGCCTTATTGCGACGTTGACCGCCGAGCGCGATGCCCGGGCTGCAGACCTCAAAGCGGCCACCGAAAGGATCAATGATTTCGAGACGCAAGTGGCCAATCTCTTGGCGCTGCAACAGCGGGCGGAAGGAGAGATTGAGCGGTTCAAACTGCAAGTGTCGCAACTGCAAACGCAGCAGTCCCAGTCTGAAGACACGATCTTAGACTTCGAAACGCAAGTGGCGTCGCTTTTGCGTGAACAAAGCCAATCGGAAGGGCAGATCACGGAGCTGGAAGCGCAATTGACCCTGCTTCTGGCCCAATCCTTGGAAGACACAGCCCGGATTGCAGATGCAGAGGCGCAAATCAGCGCGTTGCAGGACGAAAAATCCACGGCCGAGGCCACGATCGCAGATTTCGAGACCCGCGTGCAGCAATTGATCGAGAAAGAGGCGCAACGTCGTGAGGAACTGGCCGCATTGGATGAGGATAAGGCCAGTTTGCAGCAATCATTGCTGGCGGCGCAGGCGACAATTGCAGCACAGACCGAGCAGGCTGCGCTGGCGGAACGACAACGCGAACTCATGGATGAGATGCTGGCTGATCTGCGCCGGGATGCCCAGGATACAAATATCAACCTTGCCAATACCCTGGCGCTTTTGGCGACGCAGCAAGAACGGGCGTCCCAGCTTGAACAGGACAACCAAGAGCTCAGTCGCCGCGCTGAAGAATTGACGAGCGCCTTGAATGACGAAGAGCTCAATCGCGTGTCCGCGGCTTTTTTGCGGGAACGTTTGGAGGCCGCGGAAGCGGCTTTGAGCCAGAAAGAGCTCGAACAATTGTCCATGGCCGCGGCGGCTGAAAAACTGCGGGCGGATCTGGAACAAAGTGAAGCGGCGATATCTTCTTTGGCTTTGGAGTTAAACGATCAGCGCAAAAAAGCTGAGGAAACCTTGGCGCTTTTGGCCGCGGCGCAGAGCGTTGAAAAAACACTCGGTGAGAAGTTGGCGACAGCTTTGGTGGCACTTGAGGCCGCTGAAGCCGAAGCGCAGAATGCGGATACAGATGATCTGCGTTCGGCGCTGTCCAAAGCCATCGCCGCACGGCAAACGGCGGAGCAGCAATTGACCTCGGCCGAGCAGAAGGCGGCCTTATTGGCAACGGCACAGGCGGAGCTGCAGGAGGCAAAGGCTATTTCGACGGAGGCACAGCGCAGAATGGCGCTGCTGAGCCAGGAGGTGCGCGAATTGCGCGCCCAAATCGGTGGGCTTCAAGCCACGCTGGACGATTACAAGCGTCGTGACGCGGACAATAATGTGAAGATCACCAATCTTGGCAGTGAGTTGAACGTGGCGCTGGCACAGGTCGCAGCGGAATCCAAGCGCAACTTGGCTTTGGAAGCGGCGGAAAAGCAGCGCCTGGAAGAGGAGAAGGCCCGGCTTGAAGCCGAAGCCAAGACCCTGGAGCGCTATAAGTCGGACTTTTTTGGCAGTCTGCGCGGTCTTTTGGAGGATATCGACGGGGTCAGCATCGTTGGGGACCGTTTTGTCTTCTCCTCTGAGGTGCTCTTTGCCTCTGGCCGTGCTGAGCTGACGGCGGCTGGCCGCCAGGAGATATCAAAAGTGGCGAATATCTTGAAGGATGTCACCCAAGAAATTCCGCAAAATATTGATTGGGTGTTGCAGGTGGATGGTCACACCGATGACCAACCAATCCTTCCGGGCAGTCGCTTTCAAAACAATTGGGAGCTAAGCCAGGCGCGGGCGCTGTCTGTGGTTCTATATCTGATGATCTCCGAGCAAATGCCGCCGCGCCGGCTCTCGGCCAATGGGTTTGGCGAGTATCAGCCCATTAATCCGGCCAATTCGCGCCTAGCACGGGCGCAAAATCGGCGGATTGAGCTGAAATTGACTGAGAAGTAATCTCGATCTCCCCGCAATGGCCCTATTTGCGGGGTGATAGGGCCTACTCGGCGGTCAAAAGCGGAGGTTTCTTGTCTTTATTGGTGATCCGCGGCTTTTGAGGCTCTTCGATTTTCAAATCCAACGCGCCAGCTTTCACACCAACTTTGACCACGCCGCCTTTGGTGAGTTTGCCAAAGAGCAATTCTTCGGCCAATGGCTTTTTGATATGCTCTTGGATCACCCGGCCCAAGGGACGCGCGCCCATTTTGGAATCGTAACCCTTTTCGCCGAGCCAATCAGCTGCCGCTTTGGTAATCTCGATGGACACATTGCGATCCATCAATTGCGCTTCAAGTTGCAGAACAAATTTTTCGACCACCTGCGCGATGACATCGCGGTCCAATGGCGCGAAACTCACCACTGCATCGAGGCGATTGCGGAACTCGGGCGTGAAGGTGCGTTCAATGGCTTGGGTGTCTTCGCCCTCGCGACGTTCGCGCCCAAATCCGATTGCGGCTTTGGACATTTCTGACGCTCCGGCATTGGAGGTCATGATCAACACCACATTTCGGAAATCCGTGGTGCGGCCATTGTGATCTGTCAATTTACCGTGATCCATGACCTGCAGAAGGATGTTGAACACATCCGGGTGTGCTTTTTCGATTTCATCCAACAAGAGCACGCAATGGGGATCTTGATCGACACTGTCGGTTAACATGCCGCCTTGATCAAAGCCGACATAGCCGGGAGGCGCACCGATCAAGCGGCTGATGGCGTGTTTCTCCATATATTCGGACATGTCAAAGCGGATCAGCTTGACGCCCAGACCATCGGCCAATTGTTTGGCCACTTCGGTTTTGCCNACGCCGGTGGGCCCGGCAAATAGATAATTGCCGATGGGCTTTTCTGGTTCACGCAGACCCGCGCGGGCCAGTTTGATCGCCGAGGCCAAGGCTTCAATCGCCGTATCCTGGCCAAAGACCACCCGTTTTAGACCGGCTTCAAGATCGCGCAAAACTTCCGCATCGTCTTTCGACACGGATTTGGGCGGAATTCGCGCAATTTTTGCCACGACCGCTTCAATCTCTTTCACCCCGATGGTTTTGCGCCGCTTGCTGTCACTCAGCAAATGCTGCGCTGCGCCGGCCTCGTCAATCACATCGATGGCCTTGTCCGGTAATTTGCGATCATTGATATAGCGCGCGGCCAATTCGACAGCGGTTTTGATGGCATCGGAGGTATATTTTACGTCGTGGTGCTCTTCAAAATAGGGTTTCAACCCTTTTAGGATTTTCACGCTGTCTTCCACGGAAGGTTCGGCCACATCAATTTTCTGAAACCGGCGGGCCAGGGCGCGATCTTTTTCAAAATGCTGCCGGAATTCTTTATAAGTTGTTGAGCCCATGCAGCGCAGTTTGCCGCCCTGCAGCGCGGGTTTCAGCAGGTTTGAGGCATCCATTGCCCCACCGGAGGTGGCACCGGCACCGATGACCGTGTGAATTTCGTCGATGAAAAGCACCGCATCATCATGCTCCTCCATCTCCTTCATCACGGCTTTGAGGCGCTCTTCAAAATCGCCCCGATAGCGTGTTCCCGCCAAAAGTGCGCCCATGTCGAGTGAATAAATGGTCGTTTTGGACAGGATCGCTGGGGTTTGGCCCTGGGTAATTTTGCGCGCCAGACCCTCGGCAATGGCTGTTTTGCCGACGCCGGGATCGCCGACCAGAATCGGGTTGTTTTTGCGGCGGCGGCACAAAACCTGGATGCAGCGCTCAACCTCATGGTCGCGGCCAATCAGCGGATCAACATTGCCCTTGGCAGATTTTTCATTGAGATCGATGCAATATTTTGCCAAAGCGCTCTCTTTTTCGGCGGTCTCATGCGGTTCACCGTCAAACATTTCCGCCTCATCTTCAGCGCCAACGATTGGCCGGCTTTCGATAAAGTCGGGATCTTTGGCCACCCCGTGGGCGATGAAATTCACCGCATCATAGCGGGTCATGTCTTGCTCTTGCAGGAAATAGGCCGCGTTGCTCTCGCGTTCGGCAAATATTGCGACCAAAACATTGGCGCCCGTCACTTCTGTGCGCCCTGAAGATTGCACATGTATGGCGGCCCGTTGGATCACACGCTGAAAGGCGGCGGTTGGAACGGCCTCTGATCCATCCACATCGGTGATCAGGGTGCTGAGGTCGTCCTCAATAAAGTCAACAAGAGCTTTGCGCAGGAGCTTGAGATCGACAGAGCAGGCGCGCATGACTTTTGCAGCATCGGGTTCATCGAGAAGGGCCAGGAGCAAGTGTTCCAAAGTTGCCAATTCATGTTTGCGGGCATTGGCAGCGGCCAGCGCTTCGTGGATGGCGTTTTCTAATGATGCGGAAAATGATGGCACGCGCGTCTCCTACAAAAGTCTGTGATCGTTATGATCGCTGTCCCCCTAAGATTTCGGTTTTCTGAGGCAACCTTCAAGGGGCAATCTGTTATTTAGGCCATAAAAGTTAAATATCGCACTTTTATCACCAGATTTTTCCTAAAACCTATCTTTTTGGGCGCGGATTTCCGTGAAAACCTGCTCGGCGGTGGCGCCTGCCATGCCGACGGCCGCTTGCAGGGCTGGATCGTCGGCGCGCAAAAACGGATTGGTTTGCATTTCAAGAGCCAAGAGGCTTGGCACCGTCGGGCGACCTGCAGCGCGATCTTCGGTGATTTGAGCGGCACGGGCGGCGATGGCCGGATTGTCTTCGCCCAAAGACTGCGTGAAGGNCATATTGGAGGCTGTGTATTCATGCCCTGAGTAAACCCATGTGTCTTGCGGCAGTGCACGGAGCTGCTGCAGGCTGTGCCACATTTGCGCCGCTGACCCCTCAAACAGACGGCCGCAGCCCATAGCCATCAAACTGTCGGCTGTGAACACCGCTTTTGCACTTGGCAAATGCAGCGCTAGGTGACCCAGCGTATGGCCNGAGACGTCATAGATATCCCCTTCAATGCCGCAAAGCGTGAGGCGATCCCCTGGGCTGACGGCCTGATCCAAAGNGGGCAGGCGATGCGCGTCGGCTTTGGCACCGATGACCCNAGCGGGCGCTTGGNTCAAAGNGCCGGTCAAAGCGGCTTGCAGATCGGGAAGCCCATCAATGTGATCCCAATGGTGGTGGGTCAAAAATATGTCGGTGACGGGCACATTCAGCTCGGAAATCTTATCGACCAAAGGCCCCGCTTCTGGCACATCGACAACCGCTGCCGTGCCGGAAGCGCTATTGTGAACAACATAGGCATAATTGTCNGACAGGCAGGGCAGGGTGTAAATTGTGACACTCGAATTTACCATGGAATTCTCACCTTTATTTGGTAACCTCAAGTTGAGTGTAATCCATGGGGACCAAACTGCAATGCATTTAGATGTGCGTGAGCTGCGGGCGTTTTATTATCGGTCCTTTTTGGGGCGCTCGGTTCAGGCAACGATTCGAGAGCAGGTTTTGCGTCTATGGCCGCAAGCGCGGCATGAGGCGGTGCTCGGCTATGGCTTTGCAGCGCCGCTTTTGCGCCCTTATTTGAGCTTGGCGCGGCGGGTGACAGCCTTGATGCCTGCGCGGCAAGGGGTCATGCATTGGCCGCCGGGCCTGCCCAATTGCTCGGTGCTTTGCGAAGAGACCCGCTGGCCGGTGGAAACCGGCTCGATTGACAAGCTCTTGGTGCTGCATGGGCTTGATACGTCAGAACATGCCGCTGCGGTGCTGGAGGAATGTTACCGGGTGCTTGCACCTGCCGGCCGCGCCATTTTTATCGTGCCCAATAGAGCCAGTCTTTGGGCGCGCCGAGAAGGCACGCCCTTCTCCTTTGCGCGCCCCTATACCGCCGGGCAGTTGGAATCTCGGCTGAAATGGCATGGNTTNTTGCCGGAGCATCATGTGACGGCCCTTTACCAGCCGCCTTGGTCTGGACCGTTTTGGCGGCGCATGTCTGGGCCGATTGAGCGCATTGGGCAAACGATCCCGGCTTGGCGCGGGGGGGGTGTTTTGATTCTGGAGGTGAGTAAGCAAGTGCCGCGTCCTCGCCGGCCCGGCTTGGGGCAGATCATCTCGCGGCCCTTGGGGCTTTTGGAGGGGATCAAAGCTGCAGATCCAATTTCTGCGCAATCGGGCAACCTTTGACATCCTGCGGATTCGGTTTTTTTGGCGTCTTGGGCGGAACAAAGGGACGCACCCTTAACAAATGCTTTATTTTTTGAAATTTTTGCGGTGTTTTTGCCCGTCATTAGCGTTGCGGCGTGCGAAATGCTCTGCTAAACGGCGTGAGATTTCGCCGCTATAGATCTATAGCGCGTCCAACGCCTTTGTCTGAAACTCAAGTTTCGGACGGGCCAGCATCGAGAGGGTTGTCTTTGTCCGAACCAGCATCGATCTCGTCTGGTATTGCAAGCCGCTACGCAACAGCGGTGTTTTCGCTTGCCAAGGACGACAAGAAGTTGAAGCCACTGGAGGCTGATGTAGATGTGCTGGAGAGCGCATTGAGCGAAAGCGCAGATTTGCGCGCTTTGGTGACATCACCTGTTTATACACGCGCAGAAATGGGGCAGGCGATCACAGCCGTGGCCCAGAAAATGAAATTGCAACCAATGATGGTCAATACGCTGTCGTTGATGGCAGCGAAGCGGCGTTTGTTCGTATTGCCCAGCCTTTTGGCAGCACTGCGCGCGCGCATCGCGGAAGATAAAGGCGAGGTGACCGCTGAGGTGACTTCTGCCAAAGCGTTGACCAAAACGCAGGCCACGAAATTGGCCAAAACACTCAAGGCCCAATTGGACCTTGATGTGAAAATCAAAGCGACTGTTGATGAAAGCCTCATCGGCGGTCTTGTTGTTAAAGTGGGCTCGAAGATGATCGACACCTCGATCCGCTCCAAGCTCAATGCCCTTCAGAACACAATGAAAGA
>JGI26081J50195_1000240_pt1 | contig 24170 bp, 17 predicted proteins | sample SaaInl74LU_5_DNA_FD_50195 | JGI IMG/M metagenome (IMG submission 50195) | reverse complement strand
ATTATTAGAGATAAAGGCTTCAAAGAAATAAAAGTAGATCAAAGTGAAATGAGGCTTTCTTTAGCAGAAAAAAAAGCTCGAATAGCTACTATATGTTTAGAAGATTTTGACACTGTCTTGACTGTTCTAATGACAGAATCAAAGGACCCTAAGACAAGAGAGGATTTAAAAAATAGCCCTGTGTCGATTAATGAAGAAAATGCCGACTTCATAGCCTCTAACTTAAGTAGTTTTGAAGCTATTTATAAATATTACACAAGACTACTTAGTCTTGGAATAGATCCATTCACTATCATCTTTAAAAACGGCAAGCAGCAGGGCAACCAAGCTATTAACAACCAGCTATATCTGATTGAAACCATTCACTTAGTGAAAAATGCAAAAACACCACTAGAGATAGCTAAAAAAGAGAAAATAGAACGTTTTATAAACACCTTAAAAGAAAAGAAAGAGTTTACAAAGAAAGACATAGAAAAGGAATACAATAAAGTTTCACCAGTAAGAGAGTGTAGTCTTAAAACTATCGAGTTAGTGCTTAAAAATTATATGACACTTACTTATGACAAACGCAATAAGGTATACAAAGTTAAAAATGGGTAAAAACTAATGTTATATGACTATAAAAGAATAAAGTTTTGACCCACTTATTTTATAGGATGCACTATAAGAATGAGTCTAGTATAACCCCTACCCGCATCTCATACACCCCTAATATAACAGGCATATTTGTTTAGTCTATCGTGTTGAGGTTCATTTCTTTATGCAAGCATTTCTTGCTGCATTCATGCTAATCAATTACATTTAGATAAACTTGATACGAATGGGTATTGATAATGTTATTTAATCTTTAAAATATAATCATCGGGTAAGTTGATATGCGGGATTTTTTGTTCCGTTAAACAAACCGTTTCGTCACAGTTAGTGCAATGAAAATGCAAGTGCAAATCTTGTTCAAGTTCACAGTTGCAACCCGGTTCGCACAATGCAAATTTCGAAATATGGGTGCCATCATCTATCTGGTGTACGATACCTTTTTGCTCAAAGGTTTTGAGGGTGCAGTACAGAGTAGTCCTGTCCGCTTTCGCGAAAACGTTCTCGATATCCGTGAGCGCAACCGCAATTTCTTTTTCGGCCATATACCTATAAATCAATATGCGCATTGCCGTGGGGCGAACCCCATTGTCATTCAATCTTTTTTCTATTTCTTTCATTTCTTATCGATGCTGTTTTTGATTTTTTGTGCCTTGGAAAATGCTTTCAAACCCTCTTTTGCCGCATATGGCACTATCAACAATGCCGCAACGGGGTCCGCCCACCACCAGCCCAGCCATTTCACGAGCAATAGGCCTATTAGTACTACTACGGTTTGATATAGACAGATAAAAGTATCCTTGGCATCTGCAAGCAGAGCAGGGCCATCCAGTTTATGTCAGTACTTTCTTTTGTAATAAATCAAAAATGGATTTACCACTAAGGAAACTATCAGTATACCAATACCCACCGTAGACCAAGATGCCGTTTCTTGACTTATTAATTTTGAAATAGAATCATAGGATATGAAAATGCAGATGAGGGCAAAGGATATTGCGATGACATAAAGGGTTGTCATTTTTCTTTGCTTTACACGTTTTTCGTCCAGACCCTTGATTTCGCCGTGCAATCGCCAACCGAGCGTTCCTGCACTAATGACTTCGATGGTGCTGTCCAATCCCCAGCCTATCAAGGCGGAACTGTTTGCCGTGAATCCCGCTATAAGCGATACGACCACCTCGATAATGTCATAAATGACATTCCATATCTGAAGCGTTCTTGCTTCCTTTAAAATTTGCTTTCTTTTTTGGTCCATTTTTTAATGTCCTTCTTCCTCGTTTTCCCCTTTTTTCATTTCTGCCATTAAGTAGTAGGCGTTATTAAAGGCATACTTAGTATTTGGTTCTTGTTCCATTAGAAAATCAATGGCAATCCAATCGCCATCGTGAGTTCCTTTTATGATTTCCACGGGCATAAACTTCCAATCCTCGCCTTCCTTTTTTGCTGAAAACACAAAGGACTTTTCGCCATCGGCTGCAATGGCACTTTCAGGAATAGCCGTGGTCATTGTATTGTTGGTTTGGATGCGCCCTTGAATATACATTCCTGGTATCAGGTTGCCTTCCTTGTTCTCGATTTCGGCGTGTACGTGTATCGCTTTGGGGTTCTGCTCAAAAGTTTTTCCTACGGAATAAATTTCCGCTGTCAGTTCCTTTCCCGGAATGGATTGGACATTTAACCGCACGGTTTGTCCTTCCTTTACTTTGTACACATCCTTTTCAAACACCATCAAATCGGCGTGTACGTGATGGGTGTCCACGATTTCCATTAGGTCGGTTTGAGGTTCTACATATTGTCCTGTTTTAACCTCTACTTTTTCCACAGAGCCTTGAATAGGACTTCGTAGCGCAACCCTTTGATAAATAGTGCCATTTCTCACACCTGATGCACTAACATTTAATTGTTGTAATTGTGCTTCCAAACCGTTCACCATACTTCGGGAAGCTTGATATTCCGCTTCTGCTTTTTGGAAATTGGCACCGCTGCCCACACCTGCATCATAAAGAGTTTTTTGGCGTTCGTATTCCTTTTTGAGAAACTGACTGTTACTATATGCATTGAGGTAATCCGTCTGTTTCTGAATAATATTGGGATGTGACAGATAGGCCACCGTCTGACCTTTGTTAACCTTATCGCCCTCGATGACCTCTATAGAAACCACGTTCGCACCCACTACTGTAGTGATGGTCGCTTCATTTTGTGGCGGAACTTCCAATTGACCGTTCGCTTCTACGTATCCGCTCATATTGCGCTGGGCAAGCGTATCGACTTCCATTTGTAGGACATCATACTGTTTAGCAGTAAGTGTTACTATTTCATCTTCTTTAGAGTGATTTTCTTCTGTTTCTGAATGTGTTGCATCATCGTGGTCGCTTTCAGTTTTTGACTCGCCACAACTAATTATTGTCAATGCCATAAGCATTGCGGTAATCGGTATATATTTTAATTTTTTCATCTTTTTAGTTTTGAAAGTATTGTAGTTCAAACAAGGCATCTAAATAATTGTCAAGCGCATCGAGCGCATCCATTTCGGTGTTTATGGCATCACGTATAATCTGCGTGAATGCAGCATAATCCACCGCACCTTCCTTGTAGGCAAGTAACGCACCCTTACGCTGTTCTTCTGCAAGTGGCAGAGCTTTATCCCTGTAAAACTGCCAAGATGTTTTCCATTTTTGATAGGCTTGTACTGCCTGCTGAAATTCAGATTGTAGTTGGCGTTGAGTATAGTCCGCATTTGTCTTTGCGATTTCGCTATCGATTTTAGCGGCTTTGGCTTGACTGCGCTGGGTGCCCGAAAACAACGGGACGGAAATCCCTGCCTGATAGGTATAAAATCCGTTATCGCCATTGACCTGTTGCAATCCACCTTGAAGGTTTAATTTAGGAAGTAGCTCGGCACGAGCGGCATTATAGTTTGCTTCGGCTTCATCGATGCGCCTTTGTGAAAGTTCCAACTCTGGATGTCTTTCTAAATTCGCACCCAATCCCAATACTGCCACCTCATTTTCTTCAAACGAATCTGGTACAGAATAAAAAATGTCAGTTGCCAGCCAGAGATTTAGCTTTTGCAGGGCAATGGCATAATCGCTTTCGGCCTGTTGCAGTTTGTTACTTATTTGCAATGCTTGGTTTTTAGCCGATGAATATTCCAATCTGGAAATGGCTTCTACTTCAAAGTTGAGTTGGATTGCGGTTTCAAACTGTGAATAAATGGAATCCAGCTCGCGGTACAGTTCAAATTTCTGTCGCTGTTGGTATGCCTGCGACCAAGCCTTTTTCACTTCCTGTTCCACTTGCAATTCAGACAGGTCGAGAGCGGTTTCGGCCAAAGCTATTCGTTGTTTTTGAAGTCGCTTTTTTGCACCGATACCCAAGAGGTCTAAATTTTGTTGCCCTACACCAACTAAAGTATATATACCTTGACCATCTGTTATTTCTTCGCCACCCGTAAAAACTTGGGTGTTCCCAAAATCATAAGCAATACCTTTAAGTGCGTTCTGTCGTTGAATTTCCAACTGTTTCGTTTTCAATAACGGATAGTTTTCCTTGGAAATTTCTACTGCTCTTTCCAATGAAACAATTGATAAAGAATCTTGAGGTTGGACTTGTTGTGCTTTCGCGAAAGCGGAAGTGAATAAAAGGCAGACCACGGCTGTTGCGGTAACAAATTTTGGATTGAATTTCTTCTTCCGTTCCGACCGTTTTTCGACCCATTGGTAAAAGATGGGAAGGATAAAGAGCGTCAGAAGCGTTGATGTTATCAATCCACCGATTACCACGGTCGCCAAGGGTCGCTGCACTTCAGCACCTGCCGAAGCTGATATCGCCATCGGAAGAAATCCTAAAATATCGGTAAAGGCCGTCAGCATAATGGGACGTATTCTGCGTTTTGTACCTTCAATTATTCGGTCTTTTAAATTGGTCACGCCTTCTTCCTTCAATTCATTTAGACCGCTAATCATTACCAGTCCGTTCAGGACGGCAACACCAAAGAGGACGATAAAGCCGACCCCTGCGGAAATACTGAAAGGCATATCCCGAAGCCATAGTGCGAATACACCGCCAATGGTCGCCATCGGGATGGCCAAGTAAATCATCAAGGTCTGCGGAAAGGATTTTAATGCGAAATAAATCAAGATAAAAATCAACAATAAAGCAATCGGGACCACAGTCTGTAATCGCTCGCTTGCTCTTTCAAGATTTTCAAATGCACCACCATACCGAATAAAATAGCCTGGTGGTAATTCAAGATTTGCGTCCAGTTTATCCTTAATCTCGTTAACTAATGATTCCACATCACGTCCGCGCACATTTACACCCACGTAGGTTCTTCGGTTGGTATTGTCCCGGCTTATCTGCATCGGACCTGGTTCGTATTCGATTGTGGCCAGTTCTTGAAGCGGAATCTGCGAGCCGTTAGGCAAATTGATGTACAGATTTCTGATGTCATTGATGTCAGTACGGTTCTGCTCGTCGAGCCGAACCACTAAGTCAAAACGCTTTTCGCCTTCAAAAATGCCCCCTGCATATCCACCCGCAAAAGCGGACTGTACCATTGTATTGAGTTGGTCGATACTCACACCATACTGTGCCAGTTTGTTGCGATTGTATTTAATGGTCATTTGGGGCAATCCAGAAGTTGCTTCTGCCCTCATATCGCCTATACCTTCAGTACCCGCTATGATTTTTGTAATCTCATCGGCCTTTAGAGCAAGTACGTCTATATCCTCACCATAAATTTTAATGGCAACATCTTCTCGAATACCCTCTAACAGTTCATTAAAGCGCATTTCGATTGGTTGGGTAAACTCATAATTTACGCCCGGGATAATGCTTACCGCTTCCTTCATTTTATCAATAAGTTCATCCTTATCATCGGCAGACACCCATTCATCTTGGGGTTTTAGAATAACAAATACATCAGCGAAATCCATTGGCATCGGGTCTGTGGGCACTTCGGCCACACCGATACGGCTTACAATTTTCTCAACTTCCGGAAATTCGGCCTTTATGATACGCTCAACTTTAGTAGTGGTCTCAATCGTTTCGCTTAGTGAGCTTCCGGGTTTAAGTATGGTGTGAAATGCAATATCGCCTTCATCCAGTTGGGGAATGAATTCGCCACCCATTCTTGTAAACATAAAAACGGTTAGGGCAAATATGGCGACGGCAATACCCACAATCCATTTTCCCTTGTTTAAAGTCTTGACCAAAAGTGGTTCATACTTCCGCTGTACCCAATGCACGAAACGGTCGCCCCAAGATTTTTTTTCCGTCTTGGGTGGTTTTAAAAATAGTCCGGACATCATTGGAACGTATGTCAGGCAAAGAAACATAGCACCAATCATTGCAAATATGAATGTGAGTGCCATTGGTTTAAACATTTTGCCCTCGATGCCTTCCAAAGCCAGTATGGGCAAGAACACAATTAGAATTATCAATTGCCCAAAGAAGGCGGCATTCATCATTTTCTTTGATGCATTTGCGGCTATCTCATCACGTTTTTCCTTGCTTAAAGACTTCTTTTTTAGGATGTAGCTTCCCATTAAGAATACGCTGGCTTCCACGATGATGACCGCCCCATCTACGATGATACCAAAATCGATAGCACCTAAACTCATCAAGTTCGCCCATACGTCAAAAACGTTCATTAGTATAAAAGCGAACAATAGCGATAAAGGGATAGTCGAAGCCACAATAAGACCACCACGCCAGTTTCCTAAAAGGAAAACAAGTACGAAAATCACGATAAGCGCACCTTCGAGTAGATTGTTACGCACCGTGCCGGTTGTTTCACTTATAAGCTTACTTCTATCCAATAAGGGCTGAATGACAACCCCTTCAGGAAGGGATTTCTGTATTTCGGCCATCCGGTCTTTCACACGTACAATAACCTCGTTTGAGTTTGCCCCTTTGAGCATCATAACAAGACCGCCAACGACCTCACCTTCGCCGTCCTGCGTCAAAGCCCCATAGCGCACGGCAGAACCAAAGCGCACATCTGCAACATCACTTATGGTAATGGGCACACCATTTTCATTTTTGATGACGATTTTTTTAATATCATCAAGGCTTTGCACCAAACCTTCACCTCGAATGAAGTTCGCCTGATGGTTTTTCTCAATGTACGCACCACCTGTATTTTTATTGTTCGCTTCCAATGCTTCGAACACATCGGTAATAGTAAGGCCGATTGCCTTTAATTCATTAGGGTCGACGGCCACCTCATATTGCTTTATTTTTCCGCCGATGGCATTAATTTCTACAACACCAGGCACCATTGCCATTTGCCGTTGCACAATCCAATCTTGCATTGTACGTAAATCGGATAATGAATATTTATCTTCAAATTCAGGTTCTACCTTTAAGGTATATTGGTACACTTCCCCCAAACCTGTTGAAATTGGCCCCATACTTGGCTGTCCAAAACCCTCTGGGATTTGTTCACGTACTTCGGTCAGTTTTTCAGAAACAAGTTGACGCGGTAAATAGGTACCCATATCATCGTCAAAAACGACGGTTACTACGGAAAGGCCAAAGCGGGACACCGAACGAATTTCCTTTACATTGGGCAAGTTGCTCATTGCAACTTCGACGGGATAGGTTACGAATTGCTCAATATCTTCCGTTCCCAGATTAGGGGATTGTGTGATGACCTGTACTTGGTTATTAGTAATATCCGGCACGGCATCAATGGGCACTTGGGTCATACTATATATACCAGCACCAATCAATGCCAGCGTGAGCAGACCGATTATAAATTTGTTATTGATTGAAAAATCAATGATTCTATTAATCATAGATAAGGGTGTTAATTCAGTTGAAATTTTGGTTCTATACATTGAATTAAATGCAATGCACAATGTTGACGAATCCAATAGATGGACACGTCAAAACAGGATATAGTTATCCTATTAAAACTGAATTATGCCTGAGGGGGCTGAAAAAGGGAATGGGGAATATCTTTGCCGAGGTCATCAAAATGGACAAAGAATTCGTATGGAATAGCAGGCTGTAGCGGTTGAAATGCAACAAGCCCAAAATTTATCGTGTGAACGTGGCAGCAATGACATTGGCAAAAAGGCGAGCATAACTCACAGTCTTGGTCGTGGTCGCCATCAATATCTATTACCGTAACAACTTGGGTGTCATCGGCACTATTTGTCGCATCGCTACAAGGCACTACATTGAGTGCCAAGAAATAAAACGATAAAATGATTGCTACAACTTTCATAATGCAAAGATAAAAATATTTTGGTGCAACTGTGTTGCAAATGATTTTTACAACGAATCAATCACACTTCCGCAAGTCAACATTGCATCGCCATAGTATGGATTTCTTATTTCTTCTTCCATACTTAACCATACCGCACCTTTATTGTTATTTGCCATAGGGCATTTCTGAATGTAATAATTTGTCGAGTTTTCTATGCTCATTGCAATAGGCACGATATTCTCGTTTAGAATGACGAAGTGAGCGCGCTGGTTTTCCAGAATGTCATTGTTTGCAATGGCATCCAGCATCTCAATACTTTTGGTTAAATGTTGTTTTTCCATCGTACCTAAATCATCAGTCGATATTGCTTTTAATTTTTCTGATGTCGCTTTCGCGAAAGCGGAAACTTGACTTGCATCGCTTGCTACAAGGGCATCTTTCATTTTGAGATATGATGGTAATGCTTTGTCGAAATCAGAACTAAACGCATCGCTGAAACTCATTTCCATATCGCCGATCATTGCTGATTCGTCCTGCATCATTTGCTGATTCATCATTGATTTTTTACCCTGTAATTGTGCTGCTGCATCTACCGTGAAAGTTCCATTGGTTACTATTTCATCGCCATTATTTAATCCGGAAGATACTTGGTAAGTTTCGCCAGAGCGATTGCCCAAGGTCACTTCGCGCATTTCAAACACAGGCTCGTTAGGATTGGTTTTAACATATACCAATGAGCGCTCGCCTGTCCATAGTACAGCACTTGCAGGTACGGCAAGTGTATTTTCCATAGTTTGCGTTGCGCCTTTAACCTTACCTGTAACAAACATTCCTGGTTTAAATAGGTCGTCTCTATTTTGAAGGGTTGCACGTACCGTTACCGTTCGTTTCGCATTATTTAAAATTGGGTCAATAAATGAAATTGTTCCCTCAAATTCTTTATTTGGATAGGCATTGGTCGTGATGTTGATTTTTTGCCCAATATTGAACTGTGCGATCTGATTTTCATAAGCATCAAATTCTGCCCAAACCGAATTCAAGTTGCTCAACTTCACAATAGGCTGTCCTTGATTTACATAATCGCCCTGTGCTGCCATTACTTCTGATACCGTTCCGGAAACCGTTGCATAAATCGGAAAGTTCTCACGCACGCTGCCACTTTCCTCAATAGCATTGATTTGTGTATCTGAAAGTTTCCAGTTTTTTAACTTGTTGCGAACGGCTTTGTATAAAGCGGGTTGCGATGCTTTGAGCGATGCTGCGGTAATCAGTTCCTGCTGTGTCGCTACAAGGTCTGGTGCGTAAATGGTTGCCAATAGCTGACCACGGTTTACTTGCTGTCCTTCATAGTTAACGTTGAGTTGTTCTATCCTTCCTTTAAAATAGCTGGATTGTACGGTATTGTTTTCTTCGTTTGCAGCTATTTTTCCCGAAAGGAAAATCATCCCGTCATCATCGCTTGTTTCTGCATTACCCACAATGGTAGTTTGAATATTTGCTAATGCCATAGCATTTTCGGTCATTTTTATCTCGTTTGCTGCGAGACCTTCTGCACCAGTTTCAGCAGGGATTAAGTCCATTCCACATATTGGGCAATCACCAGCTTCGGGTTGCATAATCTGTGGGTGCATAGAGCACGTCCACATCTGTTCTGCGCTCTCGCCAGAGTGGTCGTGGTCGGACATATCAGACGTATCCTTATTTGCTGCATTGTCTGAGCTATTTCCAAAAATGAGCCAGCCTGCGCCCAAACCTATGATAACGGCTATTGCTATATATAGAATGTTCTTTTTCATAATCTTATTTTTCATTTTATTTAATTTTCTTTTTTAGTTTTCTGATTGATGGGGAACTGATGTACCATAAAACGAAACCGCTTAAGACGGTTATCAATCCCAAAAGTGAAAATGCCCTTAACAACAACGTGTTGAAATTATCCCTTCCCTGATAATCCATTGTATGGGTCATCCATAGAAAATCAAACCAGCGCCAATCCCTGTGTCTCACCGTTTGAAAAGCGCCATTCTCAACCGCCACATATGCTTTTAAATTTTGTGGTGTCTCATACAAGATTTCATAAGCTGGAAGTGGGCGACCGCGATATTCGTGATGTGACCCTACAGAATCGACTAATTGAATTTTTGCTATTTCTAAATCGTCCAACATATACCTATTTGCAACTTGTTGTGCCTCTTCTTTAGAAATTCCATTTTTCCTTTGTCCCGTTCTTGCATTATAAAGCTGTGCTTCATTAATCCAATAATAAGGTTCATTTGCGATTTCCAGTAGTTCCAAAGATTTTACGGATTCTTTTGTAGCCAGTTGGGATGTACCGAGCAAATTATCAAAAGAGGTCTGCACCGGTGCCGATTTCTTAAAATGGTCACCGTGTATCTCGTCGATGTCCGTCCAGCTGAAATACATCCCGCTAATTGTCCACATCAAAAACTGAATACCTAAAAAGATACCCAAATAGCGGTGTGCTTTTCTAATCCATTTCGCTGTATTTCTATTTACCATTTTACTTTATTTCAAAAGGAAATTCAATCGTTACTTTTTCCCAACTCATTGAGATTGTTCCTGAAGTCTCTGTTGTTTTGTTTACTTTATACTCTAAATGTTCTTTGATATCTTCAGAAGTTTTAGGTGTTACTTTAAATCGTAATACATCATCATTTTCATCATAGTCGTCCTTACCGTGTTGGTTCCAATTATTGTTGAAAATGACAGTCCATTCTTCTTGATTCGGAATTACAAAAAATCCATATTTCCCAGCTTTTAATTCTTTACCGTCGATTTCTAAATCCTTATTTGTTTCAAGCCAAGTAGCCATATGGGCACCAGCCTGCCAGACTTGGTCGTAAGCCAACAATCCACCGAAAATAATTCTATCCCTTACGCCTGGCGACGAATAATCTATATGGATATGAGCATCACCTATCATAGCCATTGCCGATGTGTGTGGACTTAGGTTTTTTTTGTTCTCAGATTTAGGTTCACTCTGGGTATGATTGTGCTCTGTCTCTATTTTGGTATTATTCTTTTCTTCATTTTTACATCCGCTGACAGCAACTACCAATAGGATTATCAAAATTTTGTATTTCATAAGTTTTCAATTAGTTAGATTATATTTTTTTACTTTTTAGACGTAATGAGTTGGCAATTACCGATACCGAACTGAAGCTCATCGCCAAAGCCGCAATCATTGGCGATAAGAGTATTCCAAAAAACGGATACAGTAGTCCTGCTGCAATAGGGATACCCAGCGTGTTATAAATCATTGCAAAAAAGAGGTTTTGTTTGATATTGCGCATTACTGCATCACTTAGATTTCTTGCCTTTACGATACCGTGTAAATCGCCTTTCACCAAGGTAATGGCTGCACTTTCAATGGCAACATCCGTACCTGTTCCCATTGCGATACCTACATCACTTTTAGCGAGTGCAGGTGCATCATTGATACCATCGCCTGCCATTGCAACCACCTTGCCTTGCTCTTGTAATTTCTCAACTTCTTGTAATTTGTTTTCTGGTAGCATACTTGCTTGAAAATCGGCAAGGTTAAGCTCATCTGCGACAGCTTGGGCGGTGTCGTGATTATCACCAGTAAGCATAATGACCGCAATTCCCTTATTCTGCAAATCCTTGATAGCTTTTGCACTCGTTTCCTTGATTTTGTCGCCGATAACGACGTAGCCTACAACTTGACCTTCTACAGCGAGATAGGAAACCGTTTTCCCTTGTTTTTGGTAGGATTGTGCCTCGTTTTCCATAGCTTCGGTAAGTGTAGCATTTGCCTGTTCCATCATTTTGGCGTTACCTAAAGCCACTTCCTTAGTATTCACTTTACCTTCAACCCCTTTTCCGGTAACTGCATTGAATCCATCTGCGTTTAAAAACTCTGCGTTTTGTTCTTTTCCATATTTTACGGTGGCTTCTGCGAGCGGATGTTCACTTTGGCTGTTAAGGGAAACAATAAATTGTAGCACTTCGCTTTCCGTAAAACCGTTGTCGAAAGATCCCATTTTCTCAACTGTAGGCTTTCCTTCAGTTATCGTTCCGGTCTTATCGACAATGAGAGTATCTACTTTATCCATTTTTTCAAGAGCTTCGGCATTTTTGATAAGCACACCATTTTGTGCGCCTTTACCAACACCGACCATTACGGACATTGGTGTCGCAAGTCCCAAAGCACACGGACAGGCGATAATCAATACGGCAATGGCATTGACCAAAGCATAAACGTAAGCGGGTTCTGGACCCCAAATTGCCCAAACGGCAAATGTAACAACAGCGATTATAACAACGATTGGTACGAAATATCCCGAAACGGTATCGGCCAACTTTTGGATGGGTGCACGGCTACGACTGGCATCGTTGACCATCTGTATAATCTGTGAAAGCAATGTGTCAGACCCTACCTTTTCCGCCTTCATCAAAAAGGACTGATTGCCATTGATTGTGCCACTACTTACTCTATCATCGGTAGATTTGTTAACGGGAATGGGTTCGCCCGTAATCATCGATTCATCGATGGAAGTTTTGCCTTCGGTAATCACGCCATCCACAGGAATCTTATCGCCCGGCTTTACACGCAAAATATCACCCAATTCAATTTCATCGATAGCCACTTCCTGTTCTTCCCCGTTGACAACCTTGATGGCCTTATTCGGCGCAAGCTTTAAAAGTTCCTTGACTGCGGAATTGGTCTTGCTATGCGCACGGGCTTCAAGAACCTGCCCAAGCAATACCAGGGTTAGAATCACCGTTGCCGCTTCAAAATAGACGTGAACCGTACCGGCTTCGGTCTTGAATTGGTCAGGAAAAAAATCGGGCACCAGCATTCCGAATACGCTGAACAGCCAAGCAACGCCTGCACCAATACCGATGAGTGTGAACATATTGAGGTTCCACGTCTTTATACTGCGGTAGGCGCGTTCAAAAAACATCCAAGTGGCGTAGAATACCACAGGTATTGAAAGAGCAAATTGAATCCAATTCCAATATTTCAGTTCCAAAATATCGTAGAGTGGATTTTTGGGCAGCATTTCGGACATTGCAATGATAAAAATGGGTAATGTGAAAGCGACCGCTATCCAGAACTTTTTAAGCAGTTTTTTATAGGTCTTTTCCTCTGCGGATAAATCGGGTTCCATAGGAACTAAATCCATCCCACAAATTGGACAGCTTCCCGGTTCATCCTTAATAATTTCGGGATGCATCGGACAGGTATATTGGGTGTCGGAAGTAGCCGTAAGGTTCACTTCTTCAACCAAATCCATCCCGCAAACAGGACAATCGCCTGGTTTGTCGTAAGTCTTGTCGCCCTCGCAATGCATCGGGCAATAGAACGTTCCCGTTCCTTTGCCTTTGGGTTTCTCTACTTTCTTCTTATCGTGGGTATGATGATGTTCCCCATTCTGATGGATGCTGTATTGCCCACCGTTCGTTTTCAGCGCCTCTTGAAATTTTTCGATGGGAATATGGGATTGCATTTCAATGGTCGCTTCGGCTTTTTCTAAATTGACAGTTGNATTGGTAACACCTTCAACTTTAGAGAGCGTTTCTTCTACGTGCGTTCTACAACCATTACAGGTCATTCCGTGTATGTGATAGGTGTGTGTCATTTTATGATTGGCTAAAAATTATTTAACATTTCTGGATGATGAATGTGTTTTAACTATCTGCCATTTATCATCTATCTTCTTAAGGATAGAAGTCGCCACCCCTTTTTTCTTTATAGTTCGGGTATTGCCATTATCATCGGGATTGAGAACTATGGTATAGACGTAAGTTTCGGTAGTAAATGCATAGGGCAAATCTACTTCTGCATCAATTTCATAATCTGAAAATTCAAACTTCTTGAAGTGTCCTAATTCTGGTCCCAAATGGTGTTCTATATAGTGCGCATAGGAACCCTCAACACCACCGGACTCAAAAACTTCCGAGTCGTTTGTGAACAACTCAAAGGTACCTTCAGTCGTTAGGTTTTGCAGCGCATCCTTATAGGTTTTCATTACTTTAAGTACGGCTTGCTTTTCTGTGTTTGTATCTTGTCCGAACACTTGGCTTGTTGCTATTATAATTAATGCGAATATTGTAGTTTTTCTAAGTGCATTCATCCTGTTTGTTTTTAAGGGTTTTTATTCAAATTCATTTATGTCATTATTCATTTTTCTAATATTTTTTATTGTGCCTGACAAGGGAATGGCTACTAACTAACCAACCATCAACTTTCCCTTCCCATATCAGGACTTTATTCCAAACTGTCTTTTAACGCTTTCATATAATCTATTATCACCCTCTTATCTTCATCTGAAAGAATTGCATCCTTGTGAATGAGTGTATAAGAATCCAATGGCATTTTATCTTCTTCAATTTGGCTTATGATAGACCGAAGTTTACTGTTCTTTCGCCGGTCTGAATATTCTGCCCATTCATTAAAATTAAGTTCGTCCTTACCTTCTTGTATGTGGTCTTCCAGATACCAAGCCGCAGGCTGTATCTTACTATACCACGGATAATCTGTATTATTACTGTGGCAATCGTAGCAAGAAACCTGCAACCGATTTTTTATCGTTGCAGGCACTTGATTTTCGACCATAAAATCACTTTGCGGTACAGTATCGCTCTCGTTCAGGGTTATTGGAAAGAACTGAATCACTATCAATGCCACAAGGGCAAGCCACGCTATGATTTTTATAAACTTCAATTAGTTGATTTCACGCTGTACTTTACCGCATTTCAACATTTTGTCACCGAAATAGGGGTTTCTAATTTCTTCGTTCATACTAAGCCAAGCACCACCCTCATTATTCTTATACATAGGGCAGAATTGCTCGTATATCTTCATCTCAGTTCCGGTAATGGCAACCATATCGGTAACATCCTTGCTTAATATCTTAAAGTGCTCACGTTGGTGTGCCATATCACTTTCTGAAATGTGTTCTGCGTGTTCAATTGCGTCTTCCAAAATATCCTTGAGTTCTTGTTGCTCGTTATCTGAATAGCTCGATGCATCAAAACTGCCTAAAGTGCTTGCCAGCGTGGCACCCAATTGTTTTGCTTTGTCATTATTCGTCTCGACAAGTGCATCTTTTAGTTTAAAGTAGTCTTGTAGGATTGCTTTTGCATCTTGGTTGTCATTCATTGCCATATTGTCTTTGTCATCCATAGATTCTTGGTGCATCTCGTTGCTCATAGGTGCAGCAGGTTCATTTTTGTTTCCATCCTTGCAGGAAACCGTTAACACCATTATAGCAGCAAGTGCCATTGTACCTATTATTCTTTTTACTGTTTTCATTTTTGTTATTTATTTAAGTTAATAATTGTTCTAAAATCTTAATGAGAGTCCACCACCAGCGCCAAAGCGGTTGTCATAGCTTCCCATTAATGAGAAGTCACGGCTCAATACGTATTCAAGTCCAACTTGCCACGTGGTTTCTTCTTCAAAGTCCTGACCTTCGGGTAATTTGCCGTCCCAGCCAAAGTCCATCTGGTATTCATACTCGCCATAAATTCCAAGGTGGGGAAAAATCATAAAGCCCGTACTAAAACTTATCTGTGGACGCAGTTTGCTGTCAATTCTGAAATCTGAATTAATGAGCAATGGCATTAACCATCGTACACCAGCAATGGCGGTTGTGTTTATTTCTTCAAGGCTGTCCTCACCTTCATTCTCTACATTTACACCACCAAAAACTCGGAAGTAATCATTGAGATAGCGCTCGTAGGTAAACTCGGCTTCCAGATTTTTGTTCCATCCATATTCGCCCCTTAGCGCAAATTGATTTCTGATATTTGTTGCAGTAGCGTAAAGCTCGGTCATATGACTTGCAGCCGTGATTTCGCCCCAAGTGAATATGTGGTCTGCTTCGTTGGTAAGGTTAGTAAGTGGGTAGCCTTCTAATCGTTCGTCACGAGGTGTATCGTAACTGAAAACCCTTGCCATACCGCTCATCATATGATAAAGGATGTGACAATGGAAAAACCAATCACCAGTTTCATCAGCGGCAAACTCAAATACGACTTTTTGCATTGGTGCTACGTTAACAGTATGCTTTAGTGGTGAATACTCACCGTTCTCGTTCAATACTCTAAAGAAGTGGCCGTGCAAGTGCATAGGGTGGTGCATCATCGTGAGATTGTTAAGTGTGATACGCACGACTTCGCCTTGCTCGATTTTTATCTTATCTGTTTCTGAAAGGGGCACACCGTTGATAGACCAGACGTAGCGGTTCATATTTCCTGTAAGGTTGAAAAGCATTTCCTTTACGGGCTTATCGTTTTCAAATTCGGTAGGTTCTTTAGCCCTTAAGTAGTTGTAATTGAACTCGGGATTACCACCCGTTTTTATATTATCGCCTACCACTTTATCTTTTGGCACCATATATCCCATTTTCATTTCGCCCATATCCATACCGCCATCCATTTTCATATTGGCCTTGCCTTTGTTCATCTTCATTTCTGACTTGGACATTTTCATTTTATCATCCTTCATATCCATTTTTGAATGGTCCATTTTATTGTGAGCCATCTTGGTAGAATCCATTTCCATTTCACCCTTTTTCATATTATCATCCATCATAGACATACTATTCATCTGCATTCCGCCCATATCCATTTTGTACTTTTCCATTACTTGAATGGAATCGTTTTTTGAAGGATTAAATTTTGAAGCAGGTGCGCCCATCTTCATACCCATAGACATCATTTGCTTCATATTCTTTATAAGATTAGGTTCTGGAACTACAGGTGCTTCCAGTACATTTCCAGTTCCTATAAATGCCGAAGCTTCGCCAGAACCATCCTGTGCCGTAGCTCTTACTTGAAGTTTTCCACTTTCTGGAATCGTCACTATAAAATCATAGGTTTCGGCAACGCCAATCAAAGTTTTGTTATGTTCTACTGGAACCACATCAAGTCCATCGGCAGATACGAGCATTGGGTCTTCGCCACCAAATGTGAGCCAGAAATAAGACGCTGCGGCTGCGTTTACAAATCGAAGCCTCACGCGCTCGCCGGGCTGAAAATCTGGATATTCCTGTGAAGTACCACCATTGATAAAAAACTTGTCAAAATAATTATCTGAAATAGCCATATCTGGCATACGTTGCCACGCCATCTTTAACTTGGCACCTACTGCGCCTTGGGCAATTAATTTATCCAGACTTTGAACCTGACCTTTTTTAATTAAATACCACTCATTGCCACGCTTCAAATTTTTAAGTTGAGATTGTGGATTTTCATCTACCCAATCCGAAAGCACTAAGACCAAATCTTTGTCATATTCTAAATCGGTTTCCTTTGGATTTATCTGTAATGAACCATACACCCCACGTTGTTCCTGTAACCCAGTATGGGAATGATACCAATAGGTTCCAGATTGTTTCAATGCAAACTTGTATTGAAAGGTTTCCCCTGGACGGATAGGTGGTGTGGTCAAATACGGTACGCCATCGTGGAAATTAGGTAATATCATCCCGTGCCAATGGACAGATGTTTCCACATCCATTTTATTGGTAACGTTGATAATGGCAAACTCGCCTTCGTTGAACTCGAGATTGGGACCAGGTATGCCACCATTAATGGTCATTGCCTGTACATCCTTGCCCGTAAAGTTTACGGTTTTATAATCTATAGTAAGGTCATAAATCCGTTCTGGCCAGTTGTCAACATTTTCTTCAGTTTCATTCGCTACCAATTGGGCTTTTGCACCAAAAGTGATAAGCATTGTTAGAAGTAATGTGATTTTATATTTCAAAGTTCTTAATTTTATTTGGATAAAATTACTGCTGTAAATCAACAGCTTGTGTCATAATTATGGTTGTTATCTATACAATTTTGTCCAATGAATTCCTAAAGTTTTTCTGTTGTGATTTATACTCGGTCAGGCTCATACTCGTTTCGCTTTTAAACTGGCCACTCAAATGGTTGATATGGCTATAATCCAGCAGCTGTGCCATTTCTGTAAAGTTGAGTTCCTTGGCCTGTACCAGTTCCTTTACCTTTTCTATTTTCAATTTGATGAAGTACTTCTCAATGGTAATGCCTTCGGTAATTGAAAAGACCTTACTGATTTTAGAATACTCGTGACCCAATGCATCGGCTAAGTGAGCGGATAATTTCTTATCGAGTTCCAAAGGCAATTTTTGTAATGCTTTAATCAGTTCTACCTTAACCTGCTCTGTGAGTTTTTCTTCGGTACTGCCAATTAGGGAAAATCCATTACTTTCAAGTAAAGTTTTCAATTTTTCGATTTCATCATCGCTCTCGATGTTTAGGCGCAAACGACCCAATTCGATTTGTAACAATTCGATAGTTTGTTTATCCAGTAAATCCCTTAAAACCTTGATGCATCTATCACATACCATATTTTTTATGTAAAAATCCTTGACCATAATTAATTGATTAGATAGTTAATAATGGCCGATTGTACATAGTACATTTGCACCGAATCGATTTGATTCATTTGAAACATCAACAGCAACTCTTGAATATCCAACACATCGTTAAAATCGATAGTGCCAGTTTCATAGTTCTTAACCAGAATTTCTTCGGCATCTTGCGCTTGCTTCAGGTTGCGGTCTTGGGTGCTATAAGCGATGCGTGCTTGGTTGCGTTGTGATTGTGCTTTCGCGAAAGCGGATTCCAGCACATTCAATCGCTGTTCCCGTTGGGTTTCTATTTCTTGCTGTCGCAGTTCGTTTTGCTTTGAAATGGATTTGTAACGGTTGTTGAAAATGGGGATTGAAACCGAAACCATAGGCATCAACACATCTTTCCCATTATCGCTGAAGTTGACATCGCTACGTTCCGTTACGGGCAAGTAGTCCAAACCAAAACCAATCATAGGCAAACTCTCACGCTGGTTGAGCAGTTCGGATTGTGCTAACGATTCATAGAGTTTGTCATATTTGAGCAGTTCAGGATTGAGTGATAGCGCATCATTAGAATAAAATGGGTCTTCCTGCGGGATTTCCATTTCTGAAACGACGTCAACCGTCATCATTGATTCGCGGTTGAGCAAATTGTTGAAAGCCGTTTGTTCTGCTGTAAATTCTTCTTCCAGCACTTCCTTTTGTTGTTGTAATTCATTTTGTCTAATCTGAAGTCGCAATACATCTACGGCACTCGCTTTGCCCACTTCTACAGATGTGAGTGCAAGTTGCTTGTAGGTTTCCAGAAGCTGTATATTTTCATCCAGCACAGCTTGCTTGGCACGTATAGAATACAGGCTATAATAGGATTGTGCGACCGAAAGTGCGAGCTTGCGCTTTGCAATCGTGATGTCCACATATTCGGCATCTGCCATTGCGGTGGCATAATTTTCACGAGCNGTAATAGTACCAAACCACGGCAACATCTGTTTTACACCTATCCGTGCACGTTGTGCGCCCACTCTAGTTTCTGGCTCGCTCACAAAGTAGCCGGCACTTACTTCGGTATTGGGAATCCAGTTGGCTTCGTTTACCTTTTCTTCGGCGATATTATAGCGCAGTTCAAAAGCTTGAATTTCTGGATTGTTCGCTTCAGCTTCTTGGATGTAGGATTGTAGTTGTTGCGCTTTCGCGAAAGCGGAAACAAACAAAAACACGAGTATATATTTTAATTTTTTCATCTGTTTGCTTTTTTAAGTTGGTATTCCTTTTTCCAGCTGTATAAAACTGGTAATAGGAAATAAGACGTAACGTCGATTATCATTCCGCCAAAAATGGGTATCGCCATCGGTATCATTATATCGCTTCCCTTGCCTGTGGATGTGAGTACGGGAAGTAGTGCCAGCACCGTTGTTACGGTAGTCATCAAACACGGACGAATACGTTTACCTGCGGCTTCCAAAGTGGCGAGCCTTATACTTTTTTTATTGTCTGGTTCGTTGCTTTTGAAAGATTGGTCTAAATAGGTGGCCATTACCACGCCATCATCCGTTGCAATACCGAACAGGGCAATAAAACCTACCCAAACAGCCACACTTAAATTGATGGTTTTCATATTAAACAAGTCCCGCAGATTTTCGCCGAAAAAGCTAAAATTGAAAAACCAATCTTGCCCATACAGCCATATCATTATAAAACCACCAGCAAAGGCCACGGCGATTGCGGTAAACACCATAAGCGATGTGGAAACCGACCTGAACTGGAAATACAAAATCAAGAAAATAACCAGCAAGCAAAGTGGTACAACTACCGACAGCGTTTTTTCTGCTCGCAACTGATTTTCATAGGTTCCCGTAAATCGATAGCTCACGCCTTGCGTCACGACAAGCGAACCATTATCAATATTTTCTTGAATCAAGGCTTGGGCATTTTCTACCACATCTACTTCGGCAAAGCCGTCCAGTTTGTCAAACAGCACGTAGCCAATAAGAAAAGTGTCTTCACTCTTAATGACCTGTGGTCCTTGCTCGTATCGAATTTCAACCAATTCGCCCAGCGGTACAGGACTTCCTTTTTCAACGGGAACATAGATATTACGCAGGTCGTCTGGATTTGCTCGTAATTCTCGTGGATAACGTACACGCACGGCGTAGCGTTCTCGACCTTCCACGGTCTGAGTTAATGGCATACCGCCAACCGCCACTTGAAGGATTTCCTGAACATCCATAATTGATATGCCATATCGAGCCAATTGGTCTCGCTTAATATCGATGAGCAAGTAGGGTTTGCCCACGATACGGTCTGCAAAAACAGCCTGTTCCTTGACGCCTTCGGCTTGTTTTAGAATGTCTTCCAATTCCAGTCCGAAGTTTTCTATGGACTTTAAATCGGGACCTTTTACCTTGATGCCCATTGGTGCTCGCATTCCTGTTTGTAGCATTACCAATCGTGTTTCGATGGGTTGCAACTTGGGTGCAGAGGTTACCCCTGGTAATTTGGTTACACGTACAATTTCGTTCCAAATATCATCAGGACTTTCGATGTCCGGTCGCCAGTTGCGATAGTACTCGCCATCGTCATCTTCAATTAAATCTTCGCGTGTGGCAGTAGTTTTGAGTGAGGCTTCGGCATAGTTGACGTCTTCGTTTATCTCATTGTTAGGATTGATAATGAATTTGTTATTCTTCAGTACAAACAATCCATCGTCATTGACCTTGTAGCGTTGTCGCTCGCCATAACTATTCCGCATATATTCCGATTTATACTGAATGACATTCTCATACATCGAGAGCGGTGCTGGGTCGAGTGCGCTTTCCGTTCTTCCCGCTTTTCCCACTACGGTTTCGATTTCAGGGATGCTCGCCACAGCCATATCAAGCTGTTGCAATACGCGCTTGTTTTCTTCAACGCCTGCGTGCGGTAAGGATGTGGGCATCAATAAGAATGAACCTTCATTGAGTGCTGGCATAAATTCCTTACCTGTGTTGCGCATAATGAGTATACCCAGCGTGAGTACCGTAGCCGGAACGATTAAGAACAGATACCTATTCTGAAGTGCCCATCGCAAAATACGCTCATAGTATATCCTGAAAATCGAGAACACACCGAGCAGTCCAAAACAGATGATGGAAACAAATATCAGGTTCACAACAATGCTTCGGTCAAAGCCCAATGGTCGCCAATATTCTGCCAAAAGGAATACGATGGCAACCGATGAAATGATGATATCCAGTAGATTTTTCCGCTTTCGCGAAAGCGCACCACGCATTTTTAAAAATGATGTTGCAGCAAAGGCGATTAGAATCAGCCCTAACCAAAAGCCGTAAACGATAGCGAGAATTCCCAATAAAACAAGTGCGCCATTGATGGCATACTGTGTACGTTCCCGCAAACTCGTTTTACGGAAAAGAAATGCCGCAATGGGCGGAATGAGAAACAGCGCAATGATGAGCGATGCTGTGAGCGCCATGGTTTTGGTAAAGGCGAGCGGTCGGAATAGTTTTCCTTCAGCACCTATCATAGTGAATACGGGTAGGAAACTGATGATTGTTGTCAATACTGCGGTTAAGATGGCGCCAGAAACTTCAGCCGTTGCGTTGTAGATGATTTCGTTTGTAGTGTATGCTATTCCGCTTTCGCGAAAGCGTAATTTCTCATCTTCCAAGTGCCGAATCATATTTTCGGCAAGTATCACGCCCACGTCCACCATTGTGCCGATGGCAATAGCGATACCTGAAAGTGCAACGATGTTTGCATCTACATTAAAGAGCTTCATCGTGATAAAAACCATCAAAACGGCCACGGGCAACAATCCTGAAATTAGGATGGATGCACGTAGGTTGAACACCATAATGATAATGACCAAAATGGTTATGAGAATTTCCAGCGTGAGTGCTTCGTTGAGCGTGTCCAACGTTTCTTCAATGAGTTCGGTACGGTCGTAAAATGGTACGATGGTAACTTGCGAAGTGCGACCATCTGATAAAGTTTTGGTAGGAAGTCCAGAGCTTATTTCGGCAATTTGAGCCTTGACATTATTGATAACTTCCAGCGGATTTGCACCATAGCGAGCTACTACGACACCACCTACAACTTCGGCACCTTCCTTATCGAGAATACCACGTCTTGTCGCTGGCCCTAAATGAACGTTCGCCACATCTTTGATGCGGATGGAAGTAAAGTCTTCAGAATCTACGACCGCACTTTCAATATCTGCGATAGACTTTACGTAACCTAATCCGCGCACGAGATATTCGGCTTGATTGATTTCAAGAGTTTGTGCCCCTATATCTTGATTGCTCTGCTTTACAGCTTTGACTACATCGCCCATACTCACATTGTACTGGCGCATTTTTTCTGGGTCGATATCGACTTGATATTCCTGAACATAACCACCTATGGATGCTACTTCAGAAACACCACTTGCAGATGATAGTCCGTACTTTACATAGTAATCCTGTATGCTACGCAATTCCTGTAAATCCCAACCGCCAGTCACGTTTCCGTCTTTGTCACGACCTTCCAACGTGTACCAAAATATCTGTCCCAAACCTGTGGCATCTGGACCTAATGATGGGTTGACACCATCGGGTAAAAGGTTTGCTGGTAGTGAGTTCAGCTTTTCAAGTATGCGACTGCGTGACCAATAGAACTCTATGTCTTCTTCAAAAATGATGTAGATGCTGGAAAACCCAAACATAGAAGAACTACGAATGGTTTTCACGCCTGGAATACCCAGAAGGGAAGTGGTAAGCGGATATGTGATTTGGTCTTCTATATCCTGTGGCGAGCGACCTTGCCACTTGGTAAAAACAATCTGCTGGTTTTCGCCAATATCAGGTATGGCATCTACGGCAACTGGGTCTGTAGGCAAAAAGCCAGTTTCCCAATTGAAGGGTGCATTGACCACGCCCCAACCCACAAATAGGGCGAGTAGTAGAATGGCAACAAGTTTATTTTCTATGAGAAATTTAATGCTCTTATTCAGCATAGCATTTGATTATTAGAGTTTTGGAATTGCGTGTTGCATAAAATGGCAAACACGAGTTTTAGCCCACTACAGCGTAGCTGTTGGGCTTCAATCTAAAAATCTAACAAATCAAATTAAGAAAGTCTGGTGCAGCACTTGCACATCCCGTTTGACAAAGGGTCGCGGGTAATCTTCAAAAGGAACTTCTTCAGATTCGGTTCCTTCAAAAAGGTTAATATAAGAATAGGTAAAAGCAGCGATGAATGTTTGCTGCTCGAATGAAAGGGTATCAAAAGATATTTTAAGGTCGTCTTTGCCTTCCTTGACAATTTGCTGGTCAGAACAACAGGACTTTTCAGTCATTTTAGGATTCTCACAACTTTTAACGGGTTGCGCTTTTTCCATTCCGCAACCTTCAGCTTTTGAGAATAAACTGAAATCGACCAAGTTATCCCCACAATAATGCATATCCACAGTAAATGACATTGTAGAGAACATCACTACGAAAGCCATCGAAATGGATAATATTTTATGGAACACTTGCTTCATTGTCGCAAAATTACAAAATTTTAACAGTTTTTATTGGGATTAACAGAAATTTAATAAATTCTTCTACTTCAGAAAGACTTAAGAATTAGATTGTAGATTTTGTGGATACATATGTAAATGGAGTATTAGCTTAAGTAATGCTCATATGGGTTATATATAGATATCAGAGCCAAACTCAAAAAAGAAAAACGTTTCTATAAAACCCACCCCTCTTCTAAAATCAAGTGATGCACTGAAACTTTTTGGGTTTTTATATAGGTATGGAGTAGTAACCATTTAAATGGTTCACAATACAATAATCGTACAAAAAATTATCATAAAAAAATAAACCCTTGAAAATCAGATGATTAACAAGGGTTGTGGTACTCGAGGTGGGAATCGAACCCACACTCCAAAGGAACTGGATTTTGAATCCAGCGCGTCTACCAATTCCGCCACTCGAGCAAATGTTAGAGAATCAGGT
>JGI26081J50195_1000238_pt1 | contig 24177 bp, 24 predicted proteins | sample SaaInl74LU_5_DNA_FD_50195 | JGI IMG/M metagenome (IMG submission 50195) | reverse complement strand
AAAACTATGGGATGCAGTAAACAATTTGATTCAAAGTCATAAATTAGTTTATTCTTAGAAATTCATTTTTAATGAAAATATATACACTACACAAAAAGCAAAAACTTCCAATATCGTTAGAAGAAGCTTGGAATTTTTTATCTAATCCAAAAAACTTAAAAATAATCACACCAGATTATATGAGTTTTGATATGATTACAAAGACTGATAGACCCTTATANACAGGTCAAATATTACAGTATATTGTAACTCCACTTTTAGGAATAAAAACCAAATGGGTTTCAGAAATTACACATATNGAGNATAAAAAATATTTTGTAGACGAACAACTTTATGGCCCCTACTCTCTTTGGCANCATAAACACTTTATAAAAGAAATTGATGGTGGTGTAGAAATGGAAGATATAATAGATTACAAAATTCCTTTAGGTATACTTGGTCAGTTAGTTCATCCTTTTCTGGTAAAACCAAAACTTGAAGAGATATTTAGTTACAGACAAAAAAAATTAATTGAACTTTTTGGAGAATATAAATAATTATGAGTAAAAAAGTAAATATATTTTGGTTTCGTAGAGATTTAAGATTAGATGATAATGTTGGTTTTTATAATGCTTTGCAATCAAAAAATCCAATTTTACCAATTTTTATTTTTGATTCAGAAATATTAAAAAAACTACCAAAAGATGATGCTAGAGTAAGTTTTATTTTTGAAACAGTTCAAAAAATGAGAAGTGAATTACAAGATAATTTTGAAAGTTCAATAGCTATTTATCATGGAAAACCAAAAAGTATAATCGAAGAAATTTTAAATGATTTTGAAGTTGAAGAAGTTTATACAAATCATGATTACGAACCTTATGCAAGAGAAAGAGATGAAGAAATTAAAGAATTTCTTTCAGATAAAAATGTTGCTTTTAATACTTTTAAAGATCAAGTAATTTTTGAAAAAAATGAAGTTGTAAAAAAAGACGGAGATCCTTATGTGGTTTATACTCCATATATGAGAACTTGGAAAGAAAAATTCAAAGAACATAACTTAACCATTTATTACACTAACAGCTATTTATCAAACTTAATAGAACATACAAGATTACCAAATTTAACTCTTTCAGATATTGGTTTTAAAAAATCAACTCAAGAAATTACACCATATACAGTAACTCCAACACTTATTCAAGAATACGAAGAAACGAGAAATTTTCCTGCTAAAGATGCAACTTCAAGATTAGGTCCACATTTACGTTTTGGTACTGTTAGTGTCCGAAAAATGATAAAAAAAGCAATTGCTGAAAAGAATGAAATTTTTTGGCAAGAATTAATTTGGAGAGAATTTTTTATGCAAATACTTTGGCATTTTCCAGAAACTAAAGACAAGGCATTTAAAAGCAAATATGATAAAATAGAATGGAGAAATAATGAAAAAGAATTTGATGCTTGGTGCAAAGGAGAAACTGGATATCCTTTAGTAGATGCTGGTATGAGACAGTTAAATGAAACTGGTTTTATGCATAATAGAATAAGAATGTTAGTAGGTAGTTTTCTTTGTAAACATTTACTTATAGATTGGAGATGGGGTGAAGCTTATTTTGCAGAAAAATTGCATGATTATGAAATGGCAAGTAATGTTGGTAATTGGCAATGGGTTGCTGGTTCTGGAGTTGATGCATCTCCTTATTTTAGAATTTTTAATCCTACTACACAGATAAAGAAGTTTGATAAAGATTTAAAATACATCAAAAAGTGGGTGCCAAATTATCAAGAACTAACTTATCCTAAGGAAATTGTAGATCATAAAGAGGCAAGAGAGCGTTGTTTAAAAGTTTACAAAGAAGCTGTTAGCTAAAAAAAATAAAAAAATTATTGCTTCATTTTAATATTTGGTTTTTATTTGTGTTCTCAATTCAAAAAGCCAATATAGCTCAGCTGGCTAGAGCAGCTGATTTGTAATCAGCAGGTCGTGGGTTCGAGTCCCTCTATTGGCTCATTTTTCTCTTATTTTTTCGGGATGTAGCTTAGTCCGGTTAAAGTGCTGGTCTGGGGGACCAGAGATCGGAGGTTCGAATCCTCTCATCCCGACTTTCTAATTAAATATTTTCTACAATTCTTTGTTAGATTTCAACTTTATAATCTGCTAAAAAATATTTATCTTGCAGAGATGGTGTTTAATTATCTAATGTAATTGAAACCAAAATAAAAATTGAAATTATGGGCAATTCTATGTTCAAAAATATATTACAAGATTCTTTAGATATTTCTGCAGAAAAAACATCTGGACAAGATGCAACTTTTCTTTATGCAGAATCGCCATCTAGTCCAATGCAAATTGCTACTTTAACGATTGTTGAAGGCTCTTTAGAGTTTGATGATTTTAAAGCTATAGTCGCATCTAAACTGCATTTAATTCCTAAATTTAGAAAGAAACTTTTAAATGTTCCTTTTAATTTAGATTATCCATATTGGGTAGATGATCCAAATTTTGATATTGATTTGCATATCAATAGAGTAAAATTACCAGAACCTTCTAATTGGAGTACTTTAAGAGAAATGACAAGCTCAATTTTTAGTAGACCTTTAGACTTGAGAAGACCTTTATGGTCTATAAGTTTTATAGAAGGATTAGATGAAGTTTCTCAAGTTCCAAAAGGCTCTGTAGCCATTGTAGCTAAAGTACATCATGTAATGATAGATGGGAGTTCTGGTGTAGGAATTATGGGTATTTTATTTGATAAAAGTAAAGAGGATAAAAATAAAAAAATTCCAAAACCAAGACCATTTGAACCAGAACCTCTTCCTGCTGAAATAGATTTACTATTAAAAAGTTCTGCAGATTTCTTTAAAGATCCGCTTAAAATACCAAAGTTAATAAGCGAAACTGCCATTACTATGACTAAAGGTCAAATCAAAAATAAATTTAAAATAAAACCTACATTATTCAAAAATAAATACCCAACACCAAAAACAATTTTTAATAACTCTATCTCTGCAAAAAGAACATGGGGTACTGCAATTTTATCTTTCGATAGAATAAATGCATTAAGAAAAATTATGGAAGTAAGTGTTAACGATTTAATTCTTGCTATTTGCGCTGGTGGAATTAGAAAATACTTATCAGAAAAAGAAAAATTACCTGTACAACCATTAGTAGCTAATGTACCTATTTCAATCCGAGTTAAAGGTGAAAAGCAAAAAATGAATAATCAGATATCTAATATGTTAGTTAGAATTGCTACTCATATTGCAGATCCTATTGAAAGAGTTGAATATATTCGTGAACAAACAAATCAAGGAAAATCTAGACATAAAGCTGTTGGTGCAAAAGCGTTATCTAAAATGGCTGATGCTGTTCCTTTTGGCCTAGCTAATTTAGCTGCTGGTTTATATAGTAAATATAATATTAAAGAATTTCATAGACCTCCTTTTAATGTTACAATTACAAATGTACCTGGACCACAAAGTCCTTTATATTTAAGAGGACACGAAATTTTATCAATATTTGGCCTTACTCCTGTTTTAGATGGTTTTGGATTAATTATTGCTGCTTTTAGCTATAATGGTCTAGTATCTATAACCACAACTTCTGACGCTAAGACTATGCCAGATGCAGATCAGTTTTCTAGATATATAAGAGAATCTGCTAACGAACTAGAAGAGGTAATTTTAAATAGAAAAACAGACAATGAAAAAACTAAAGAAGAAAAGTTTTTAAGTAAACCTGTATTCTCTAACTTAAGAAAATATTTAAATGATCATAAATCGTTAAAAAAAACACATCAAGGTGTCTATGATTTTGAGTTGAATTTAGCCAAAACTAAAGTTGATTATTCTTTAACTATTAAAGATGGTAAAGTTTCTATAAGAAAAACAAAAACCACAAAACCAAATGTTAAAATAGAAATAGATGATGCAATCTTATATGCATTATATAAGAAGAAATTATTACTTGATGAAGTCATAATTCAAGGCAGACTTAAACTAATAGGGACAAAAAAGAATCAAGATAAATTTCTTAAACTAATGTCTAAATTTTTAGATGCTTAAAATGCCTGCAATTACAGATACATATACAACAAAAGATGGTGAAACCATTTTTTATTATAAATGGAAAGCTAAAGAAGATATACCATATAAAGGTGTAGTTCAAATTGCTCATGGAGTTGGTGAACATGCAGGAAGGTATAAATCAATAGCAAAAGTGCTACGCAAATCTGGTTATGATGTTTATGCAAATGATCACAGAATTCATGGTAAATCAGCTAAAAATCAAGATTATTTAGGTTTTTATGATGGTCAAGATTATTTTTCTGATGCAGTAAATGACATGAGAGCATTTACTGAGATCATCAAAAAAGAACACCCAAATGAAAAAATAATTTTATTGGGTCATAGCATGGGCTCTTTACTTAGCAGAGAGTATGTTACTATATATGGAGAAGATTTAGAGGCACTAATTTTATCAGGCACAGCAAATTTTATGAAAGGCTTAGGTAATTTTGGATTATTTAGTGCTAAAGTAATGAGTAAATTAAATGGAAAACACAGAAGTAATGAGTTATTAAAAAACTTATTCTTTACTCATTTTAATAAAAAATTTAAACCTAACAGAACTAAAGTTGATTGGATTAGTAGTGATGAAAAACAGGTAGATTTATTTGAAGCTGACCCATTACGTATAGAAGACTTTTCTTTAAGTGTTTACTTAGATATTTTAAAGGGAAGTAAAAAAATTAATGACATTACTACTTTTGAAAAAACCCCAAAACATTTACCTATTTTAATTTTTTCAGGAGATAAAGATCCTGTAGGAGAAATGGGAAAAGGGGTTAAAAAAGTTGCAAGAAAATATAAGAAAGCAGGTTTACAAGATGTAACTTTAAAATTATATAAAGGTGGTAGACACGAAATGCTTAACGAAGTTAATAAAAAAGAAGTACAACAAGACGTATTAAATTGGCTAAATGAAAGAATTCACGCCTCTAACTAACATATGGAAAACAACAAAATAGTATATCAATCATTTGTAAAATTAGCAGTTGCTATAGCTGTCTCTCAAGGAACAACAGAAGCTTCTGCGAAAAAAATTATTACAAAAAACTTTGAACAGCATCCTTTTCATAAACAACTTTCTAAGTTGATTAAAAAAGTTTCTCTTAAAAAAGAAAATCTAAATATTTTAGCAAACGAATGCATTTCTATATGTGAAGATTTTGGACCAGATAGAGATTATGTCACTTTAGTTTTACTTCTAGAAACCATCTATAAAAACGAAGAGTTTAAAGAGATAGAAAAAGATACTATTCTTAATATTATTCAAAGATTTAAATCAGAAATTGAAAGAATTAATGCTAAAATACCAGCACCACCATTATATAATGTAATTTTAGAAACTAGAGCTATTGCTGAGTGGTCATCTATGTTTTGGCTATATCCATTTATTCCAAAACATAAAACAAACACAACAAAACCAGTATTATTAATGCCTCCATATTTAGGTAATGATAATTCTACAAGATTTGTAAGAAAATATTTAAAATCTGTTGGATTTAAAACCTATAAATGGGATTTAGGTGTTAATATGATTAATTCTAAATCAATACCCAAACTTGTTGAAAAACTAGATGAAATTTTTGAAAAACATCAAGAAAAAGTAAGTCTTGTTGGCTGGAGTGGAGGTGGAATTTTTGCAAAAATTATTGCAAATAGACATCCAGAAAAAGTAGAGCAATTAATTACTATTGGCTCACCTGTTTGGGGATTAAAAAACATGAAAGCTCCAGTTATAAAATCTTTAGAGTTTTTAAGAGGTCAAAAACTTCGTGAGAGAAACGAAAAATTCATTAAAGAATTAGAGGAGATACCTAATGTTCCCATAACTTGTGTATATACAAAAACAGATGGTTTAATTCCTTGGAAAAACTGCATGGAAGCAGAAACTTACAGAAAAGACATAAAAAACATAGAAGTATTTGGTAGTCATTGTGGCATGGGTGCAAACGCAACAATTCTACTTACAGTTGCAAATGCCCTAAGTGCAAATTTAGAAACCAAAAAAGATGAAACTATTATTGAAAAAGTAGAACAACTTTTTTATCCAAAATTTTGGCAACAAAAAGGACTTTCAAAATTTACAAACTTATTTTTTAGCTAATCATGGAAAATAAATTAGAGAATATAATCAAGCATCCTCAGTTTCAAGAGAAGCTTCAAGAAATAGCTATTTCAGAAAAAAAGAGAATTGCTGAAATTAAAAAAGAGGCAGAAAACTGTATCAAAGAATTGTATTCTCAACAACATCCTGTAGCTAATATTTTATCTATCAAAGGATTTCAATTCATGATGTCTAAAGCTTACAGCAATAAAATAGACATTAATCGTGAAGAAATAAAAAACTTAATGAACCTAATGAAGCAACATTCTGTTGCTTTTATTTTAACTCATAAAACTTATTTAGATACTGTAGTTTTAGTAAATACTTTAGCAAGATATGGTATGCCTATACCTTACACATTTGGTGGCATAAATTTAGCATTCCCTGGCTTTAAACAATTAGGAAAAAACTCAGGTTTAATTTTTATCAGAAGAAGTTTTAAAGACAATCCAGTATATAAAGCCTCATTAAGACATTACATTTCTTGCTTAATAGAAAATGGTGATCATTTAACTTGGAATATAGAAGGTACTCGTTCTAGAACTGGCAAAATAGTATACCCACAAATGGGGATATTAAAATACATCATGGAAGGTGAAAAAGACAGTTCTAGAAGTATTAAATACGTGCCTGTTTCTATTGTATATGACTTGATACCTGATGTTAAAACAATGACAGAAGAAGGCAAAGGAAAAGAAAAAAAATCTGAAAATGTTGCTGAGTTTGTTAAATACTTTAAAAGTCTTGGAAATCAATATGGAAAAGCAGCTATAAGATTTGGAAACCCTGTAGACGCAAGTGAACACCAAAATGCGATTATACCTGATATTGAAGAAGATAGTTATTCAGATAAAAATACCTTACCACGTTTTGCTTTTGAGTTAATTCATAAAGCAAATATGATTACTCCTGTAACTACAGTTTCATTAGTTTGTAATGTTCTGCTAAACAACTTTGCACTTACTAAAAAAGAGCTTGAATTTAATGTATTAAAGTTGATGAATTATATTGGTCAGCGAAAAGAAGATGTATTAATTGAGCGTGGCAAAAAAATTGGAGCTTCTGTTCAAAAAGCATTGAACCTTTTACAAGGAGCAGGTATAGTTCAAAAAAATAAAGCAGGTTATAAAACTCAATATAATTTAGCAGCTTCAGAATTTTTATCTGCAACATATTATGCAAACATGGCCTCTGCTCATTTATATCACAGAGCATTTATAGAGATGGCTTTAGTTAAAATTAAAGACGAGAAATCTAACAATAGAATTTTATTGTTTTGGGATGAAATAATGCGTTTAAGGAACTTATTTAAGTTTGAGTTTTTCTACACAAATAAACCTCAATTTAGTAGTGAAATAGAAGAAGAATTACAGCTTTTTGACACAAATTGGAGAAACATTATAAATGATCCTGAAGGAGATATAGAAAAACTACTTTCTAAACAAGAGTTGTTTGTCTCAAAAGCTTTATTACTAATTCATTTAGAAGCAAATAAAGTTGTTTGTAGCACATTATTCGATTGGGATTTAGAGGATGAATTTTCTGATAATGAGTTCATAGAAGTGTGCTTATTTAAGGGTAAAGAATTGCATTGGCAAAATAGAATTATTAGACTAGACAGCATCTCTAAACCTTTCTTAATAAGTGCTTTAAGATTAGCCAAAAACAGTAAACTAACTCCAATAGATAGAAAAGTTGATTATAAAAAACTTGAAAATTGGATGAGTTTATTAGATGACATGATGGGTCGTCTAGAATTCTTACAAAAACTTGAAATACAACAAATTAAAAAAAGTCCAAAAACTTCAAATGAAGAAGAAAAAATAGTTGTTCCTGGGTCTCAATTAGAAAATATCTCTGATGATATAATTGAAGAAGAAGAAGGTCCTCATATTGCTGCATTTTTTGATTTAGATAGAACAATCATTAACGATTTTTCTGCCAAAAAATTTATACAATCAAGATTACTAAGTGGTAAATCTACTTCTAAAGAATTATTAGCACAATTTGCAACCATTCTTTTTTATGCAGCTGGTAATAGAGATTTTGAAATTTTAACAAGAATCTCTGCATTTGGAATTAAAGGAATTAAAGAAAAATTATTTACTGAATTAGGTGAAGAAGTTTTTCATGACTATCTAGAATCAACTATTTATCCAGAAGCTGTAGAGTTAATTAAATCTCATGTAGAAAAAGGGCATAAAGTAGTAATTATATCTGCTGCAACTCGTTATCAAATAAAACCTATTGCAGATAAATTAGGCATCTCTGATATTTTTGCTACTGAAATGGAAGTAAAAAAAGGGAAGTTTACAGGTATGATTTCAGAAATGTGCTGGGCAGAAGGTAAAGCAAGAGCTGGTCGTAAATTTGCAAAAGCCAATAATATCGATCTTTCTAAAAGTTTCTTTTATACGGATAGTTTTGATGATTTTCCTTTATTAGAAATTGTTGGTAAACCTATAGCTACTAATCCAGATAATAGATTATCTCAAGCTGCTTTTGAAAACGATTGGAAAATTCTTCGTTTTAAAGAAACTAAAAAAACTCCTATTGTAAATGGCTTAAGAACAGGTTTAGCTGCTGCAAGCTTATACCCATCAGCATTAAAAGGTTTAGCAACAGGTTTATTAACCATGTCTCATCAAGAAGGTATAAATACTACCATTTCTAGTATTGGAGATTTAGGTACTAAATTAGCAGGATTAGATATCAATATTAAAGGCAAACAAAATTTAAAAGATTTTAGACCTGCTGTTTTTTGTTTTAATCACCAATCATCTGCAGACTTTTTTATCATCGCTAAACTTTTACGAAAAAATGTAACTGGTGTTGCAAAAAAAGAATTAGAACTAACTCCATTTGGACCATTGTTTAAAGCTATGGGTGCAATTTTTATTGATAGATCTAACAAGAAAAAAGCGTTAGAATCTATGAAAAATGCATCAAAAGTTCTAAAAAATGGTACTTCAGTAGCTATTGCTCCTGAAGGCACAAGAAGTGGAAGTAAAAAGTTAGGCACTTTTAAAAAGGGAGCTTTTCATTTAGCAATGTCTGCAGGTGTTCCTATAATTCCAATAGTTATTAAAAATGCATATTTAGCTATGCCAAAAGGAAGCAATATTTTTAAACCTACACATATAGAAGTTGTTGTTTTAGACCCTATTGATACTTCTGAATGGAAACCTAAATACATTGACAATTATATAGAACAAGTTAGAAATTTGTATATTAAAGAATTAGAACATTAAACTTAATATTATGAAACTAAAAGTTGGATTATTAGGTGGTGGTTCTTGGGGAACTACTGTAGCTTCATTAACAGCTAAAAATGCAGAAACAATTATTTGGGCTAGAGATGCAGAAACAGTAGATGAAATTAATCAAAAACACACCAATGAAAAGTATTTGCCAAATGCTAAACTTACTCCTTCTTTAGTAGCTTCTAACTCAATTGAAGAAACTGTAAAAAACGCTGATGTTATTGTATTAGGTATACCATCACAAAGTATGCGTAAAGTTTTAGAAGAAGCAAAACCTCATATTAGACCATGGGTACCCATTATTAATCTTGCAAAAGGCTTAGAAATTTCTACAAAAAAGAGAATGACTCAAATTATTGAAGAAATTATGCCTGGTCATCCAGCAGGAGTATTAACAGGTCCTAATTTGGCTAAAGAAATTCATTTTGGCAATGCAGCTGCAGCTGTTATTGCTATGGTTGATAAAACTATAGCAGAAAAACTACAATCTATTTTTAGCTCTGGTTTATTTAGAGTGTACACAAATTCAGATGTTATTGGTTGTGAATTAGGTGGTGCACTTAAAAATATAATTGCAATTGCTTCTGGTATGGGTGATGGAGCAAATGCAGGAGATAATACTAGAGCAGCAATAATAACTAGAGGTCTAGCAGAATTAACAAGACTTGGTGTAGCTATGGGTGGTAAAAAAGCTACTTTTTCTGGTTTAGCTGGTATGGGTGATTTAGTAGCTACTTGCTCAAGTTCTAAAAGTAGAAATCATCATGTTGGATTTCAATTAGGTAGAGGCAAAAGTTTAGAACATATTATTAACGAAATGAATGAAGTTGCAGAAGGTGTTAAAACTGCAAAAGTAGTCATGGAGTTAGCTAAAGAGTATAACGTAGACATGCCAATTTCTAAAGAAATATACAAAGTATTATATGAAGGAAACAGTGTTAATGATGCTTTTAAAGGTCTATTAAAACATGAAGTTGGTTCTGAAAAAGAACCAGGATAAAATGATGAATTATGAATAAAAAACAAGAACAAAATGCCTCTTTTATGGTGCGTTTTAATCAACAAATATTTGAAGAAAACGAAGAAGCTAAAATACAATGGAGAGGAAAAATTACACATGTTCAAGATGGAGATGAAAAACGTTTTTCTGATTTTAATGATGCACTTGTTTTTATGCAAAATAAACTAGCCAGTTTAACAGAAGAAGCAACAAAACATGAATCTTCAGAAAAGCAAGAAAGTATTTTAGATAAGAGTCTTTCTATGTGGAAAACCATAAAAGATGTTGGCCCAAAAGTAATTAGAGATACCCTAAAAGATCCTAAAAAACAATTATCGCATTTACAAGACGAAATTCAAGATAAAATTACCATTATTGGTGACGAAATTTCTGAAAAAGTTCAAATAAATGAATGGAGAAACGCCTCTAGATCAGATTTTAATAAAATTCAAAATCAGATAGAAAGCCTTTCAACAGAAATTAAAAAACTTTCTAAAAAAATGGACACTTTAAATAAAAAATAGTTGTTCAATGCCTAACTTTCTTCAACAATTACAAGACTTAAATACCTTTTATGAAAATGCAACAATTCGCATAGAAACATTAGGTAATTTTGTAGTGTGGAGAAATCAACAAAAAATAGAAACCAAAGAATGGGGCCGTGATAAAACCATTCAACTACTACAATTTTTAGTTTCAAACAGACAAAGAAATGCCCTGCATAAAGAAAAAATTATGGATAATCTTTGGGATGATTGGAACGATCGTGATTTTAAAGTAGCTTTACATGGTATTAATAAAGTATTAGAACCAAACAGGCCAACAAGAACAGAGCCTATTTATATTGAAAGACAAGGAGTAAGTTATCAAATTAACTTAGACAAAGTTTGGATAGATGTAGAAGCTTTAGAACAATATATTATTATTGGTAATAAGAGTTTAGGCACAGAACTTCAAATCGCAAAACAAGCTTACCAAAAAGCTATAGCACTTTACAAAGGTACTTTTTTGCCTAATAGAATTTATGAAGATTGGACTTCTGAAGAACGCGAAAAAACGCAACTTTTAATTTTGGGTGCCTATATTACTTTAGCTGAAATTTTATTAGATGAAAATCCTTTAGAAAGCATTCGTCTAGCTCAAAATGCATTAGCAATAGATGCAACTTGGGAAGATGCTTATAGGATTCAAATGAAAGGTTACATTAAAAAAGGAAACAGGCCTCAAGCCATTAAAACTTACATGAAATGTGAGGTGATTTTAGAAGAAGAATATGGTATCTCTCCTCTTCCACAAACTAAAAATCTTTTAAAAGAAATAGAGTCAATAGCTTAGTATTCATATCATTATCTATTCTGTAACTCATTTGCAACTCACACTTTATATGTTTGCATCAAAATTAGAAATTAAAACTATAATAAGATGAAAACTATATCTATTAATAAAATAAAAGAACAAGCATTACATTTAAATGATAAAGCTTTAAAGACTACTGAAAAAACAGTTTTAAACTCTTTTGAGAAAATTGAAAAAGCTCAAAACAAAACAGATGAGTTTATTAAAAAAGGATTCAAATTTTCAGAAAAACAACAAGACAAACTATTTAACAATCTAGAAAATGGTAAAGAAATGGTTTGGAAAAATTTAAACAAAGCATTAGATTTTTTTAGTAGAAACTAATCTGTAACTCATCTGTAACTCAGAGAATTTATATTTGTACTATTAAATTTAAAAAAAACAAAAAAACATATATTATGGCAAAAAAGAAAACAAAAAAAGACGATAAGTTAGGTAAAGCAAAAGCAATCGTAAAAAAAATAAATAGCGATTTAATAGATGCTTCTTTCAATGCTATCGAAACAACTGTAAAAACAGGAGAAAAGTGGCAAAAATTAACAGCTAAGTTAGTTAAAAAGGCAGAGCCTTTAACAAAACAACAAATTAACATGGTTGTAGAAACTGCAGAATCTATTAAAGGTCAATTAGAAACTAGTACAGAGCGTTTAAAAAATTTAGTTGGGTATGATGCTCAAGTTTTAGAAAATGCAAAAAAGAAAGTAGCTGAACATCCTTTAGTTGAAAAAGCTGAAGAGATGAAAGATAAGTTCGAAAAAGAAGTAGCTAATAACAAATATGTAAAGAAAGCTGAAAAAATGTCTGAGACATTAAAGAAAAATCTTTCTGAAACTATCGAAGATGTTAAAGGTAAAATCGAAACTTATACAGAAGAAGCTCTAAANACAGTTAATGAAAAACTAGACGATATTAAACCTGCTACTACTAAAAAGNCAACTAAGAAGAAAGTAGTTAAAAAAGAAGTAGCTGTTGAAGAAAAAATAGTTGTTGAAAAAGTTGATCAAAAAGACGATTTAAAAGTTATTAAAGGTATAGGACCAGTATTAGAAAAGTCTTTAAATGAGTTAAATGTTACTGCATATAGCCAAATTGCTAAAATGACAATTAAAAACATGACTAAGTTATTAAATGATGCAGGAATTAATGCAAAAATTTATGATTTATCTGGTTGGAAAGCTCAAGCAAAATTAGCTTTAAAAGGCGATATGGAAGCTGTAAAAAACTGGGAAAGAAAATAAAAGTTAAACCATTAAAATTTTAATTATGGCAACTAAAAAAATAAACACTGCTAATTTTACTAAAAAAGTAGAAAATGCAATTAAAACTGTAAAATCTAAGGCAAATAAAGCTAATAATTACGCTTTAAATGCAACAGAAGAAGTAGTAACTGAAACAATTTCTATAGCTACTCAATGGCAACAGGTTACAGATAAAGCACTTAAAGGTGGAGTTAAATTATTAGATAATCAACAAAATTTAATTTTTGATACTTTAGAAAGCTATAAAAAACATTTTGTAAAAGGGTCTAAAAGATTACGTAAAGTATTTGCTTAATTTACCCCCTACTTTCATATTAAAACCAAGTTAAAATTTAACTTGGTTTTTTGTTTTTATAGCACTACATTTTCTTTTAACGGTAAAACGTTTCGTATTTTTGTAGTATAAAAGTTTTGTATGGGTAAAAAGAAAAATATTTCTAAACTAGATATACTAACATTATACATGGATTGGGTTTCAGAAAACCAAATAAAACCAAGTGATGTTGATTATTTTTGTGAAGAAGTTGCTATTGAAGTAAAAGATTTTTACAATCATTTTAAATCTTTAAAAAAGGTTGAAAAGACAATTTTTAATGAGCTTTTTAAAAATTCATTAGAAGTTTTAAATGAAAGTGAAGAATTTTTAACCTTCGATAACAAAAACAAATTACTAAGTTTATATTTTACATTTTTTGAGAATCTTAATCTAAATAGAACCTATGTAGAAGTAGCTCTAAAAGGATGTAAAAATCAACTTAAATCATACAAAACACTTTCTTCTTTACAAAAAAGCTTTATGGCTTTTGTAAATAGTTTATCATTAACAGAAAGTATATTACCTATTGATGGTTTAGAGAAACTACAATCTAATATCATCAATCATTCTGCTTGGATTCAGTTATTAATTACCATTAAATTTTGGTTAGAAGACACTTCTGAATCTTTTGAAAAAACAGATATTTTTATCGAGAAATCAATCAATACTAGCTTCGAACTTATAGAAAACAAGTTTCTTAAAAACGCATTCGATTTAGGAAAATTTGTGTACAAAGAAAAATTCCAAAAAAACACGGATTAAATGAAAAAAGCCAGTAAAATTCCGATTTCTAAAATTCAAAGAGCTTCTAAACTTGTAAAAACAGGTGCAAAAGTTGGCGTGAATTATTTAAAATATTATGGTAATAAGATTACAGACTCTGAAGAAAATGCTAGAGAACAGCTTAACAAAGACAATGCAGAAGATATTTACGACAGTTTAAAAGACCTAAAAGGGAGTCCTTTAAAAGTAGCTCAAATGTTAAGTATGGAAAAAAGTATTTTACCAAGAGCTTACGTAGAAAAATTCTCATTAGCTCAATTTTCTGTTCCACCATTATCTGAAGCCTTAGTTTTAAAGACTTTTAAAAANAGTTTTGGTAAATTTCCNTCAGAAATATTNGATAAATTTGATGTTAAAGCCTATAATGCTGCAAGTATTGGNCAAGTTCATAAAGCTGAAAAAGATGGTAAAAAACTGGCAGTTAAAATTCAATATCCAGGAGTTGCAGATAGTATAAAATCAGACTTAGCACTTTTAAAACCTTTTGTTATTAGAATGTTTAATATGAAAGGTAAAACTTCTGATGAGTATTTCTTTGAAGTACAAGATAAATTGTTAGAAGAAACAGATTACGAATTAGAAGTTAAACAAAGTAAAGAAATTGTAAATGCTTGTAAAAATATTAATCATCTTACTTTCCCTAATTATTATTCGGATTTATCGTCAAAACAAATCATAACTATGGATTGGATGAATGGTATTCATCTATCTGAGTTTACAGATGCAAATACCAATCAAGAATTGGCAAATCAAATTGGTCAAGCATTATGGGATTTTTACATGTTTCAAATCCATAATTTAAAAAAGGTACATGCAGATCCACATCCAGGAAACTTTTTGGTTTCTAAAAAAGGAGAGTTAATTGCCTTAGATTTTGGGTGTATGAAAACTATTCCATTATCATTTTACAATCCTTATTTTGTTTTAGCTAAAAAAGGAACTTTAGAAGACGACACTCTTTTTGTAGAAAAAATGATGGAGTTAGATATTTTAAGAGAAGAAGATAGCAAAGAAGAATTTGCCTTTTTTAAAGCTATGTTTCATGAAATGTTATCTATNTTCACGCAACCTTTTCATGTAGAAGAATTCGATTTTTCTGATGAAGTGTTCTTTGGTAAAATTTCTGAATTTGGTGAGCGCTATTCAAAAAATGTAGAATTACGTTCTTACAATGCTAGTAGAGGATCTAAGCATTTTATCTATATGAACAGAACGTTCTTTGGATTATATAATTTAATGTTCGATTTAAAAGCAAAAGATATTAAGATTAACAATTTTATAAATCTATAAAATCTTAGTACTTTTAAAGTCTCAATAAAGCTGTTTTAGATTAATTTAAAAATGGCTAAAATCAACTAAAAACCTATGTTAATACTTGGTATTGCTGGCGGAACTGGTAGTGGAAAAACTACTGTTGTAAATCAAATTGTAAAACAATTACCTACAGATGAAGTTTGTGTAATTTCTCAAGATTCATACTATAAAGCTACAGATAGTTTATCTTACGAAGAACGAACAAAAATAAATTTCGATCATCCAAGAGCTATAGATTTCGATTTATTAATAAAGCATTTAAAAGAGCTTAAAAAAGGAAAAACTATAAATCAACCTGTTTACTCTTTTGTAACNCATAACAGAACNAAAGATGTTGTAAAAACGCATCCTAGAAAAGTAGTTATTGTAGAAGGTATTTTAATTTTTAACAATCAAGAATTAAGAGATTTATTTGATATCAAAATATTTGTTCATGCAGATACAGACGAACGTTTAATTAGAAGAGTTCGTAGAGATATTTCTGAAAGAGGTAGAGATATAGATGAAGTTTTAGATCGTTATCAAAACACCTTAAAACCAATGCATCAACAGTTTATAGAACCAACAAAAAACTTTGCAGATATGATTATACCAAATGACAGGTATAATACTGTAGCTATAGATATTATAAGAAGTGTGATAAACGAAAGGTTATAAATGGGATTTTTTCAAAACTTAAAAAAGAATTTTTTCTTTAAAATTATCACTAATACTTTTGTGATGATTTTAGTTCCTTTTATCATATGGATGCTTTTTTTTGATGAAAACTCTTATTTAGTGCATCGTAAGTTTAATAAAGAAATTAACGATTTAGAAAGCACGATTTCTTTTTACAAAGAGAAAATAAAAAAAGATAAAGAAACCATAAAAAAGCTTCAAGATTCTTTAGAGTTAGAACGATTTGCAAGAGAAAAATACTTAATGAAAAAAGAAAACGAAGACATTTATATTATTGAATTTGACACCATAAAAGACTAATGAGTACATTTTTATTTGACGATTTTGATCCTGTTTCAGCTACTGCTTGGAAACAAAAAATTCAAGTAGATTTAAAAGGAGCTGATTATAATGAAACTTTACTTTGTCATACAGATGAAGGCATTACAGTAAAACCTTTTTATACTAAAGAAGACAAGACCAATACTCAAATAAATTTACCTAAAAAAGGATTTAACATTTGTCAAACTATTTTTATAGATGACGAAAAAATAGCAAATAGTATAGCTGTAGATGCCCTAAAAAGAGGTGCAAATACAATTCAATTTAAAGCAGATAAACCATTTGACCCTAAAACTTTATTGAAAGGATTTCCAGGCCAAACTCCTTTATATTTTAAACTTAGTTTTCTAGATCTTGAGTTTCAAACTAAGCTTGCAGATTTTTGTGATGCAGATAACACTTTTATACAAACAGATATTATTGGAAACTTAGCAGAAACAGGTAATTGGTTTTATAATTTAAAAAAAGACCACGAAATTTTTGATAAAATAGTTTCTGTAACAAATAATAATATTTCGGTTTCTGGAGATTTATATCAAAATGCAGGTGCTAATATTACACAACAATTAGCCTACACTCTAACACACGCTAACGAGTATCTAAATCATTTTGGAGGCAAAGTTGCAAATCATATCACTTTTAATTTTGCTGTTGGAGGAAATTACTTCTTTGAAATTGCAAAGTTAAGAGCATTTAGAATATTGTGGGAATCACTATTAAGTCAATATGATATTAATAATATAGAGGCTCATATTTTTACAAAACCTAGTTTACGAAACAAAACCATTTTCGATTACAATACAAATATGTTACGTACAACTTCTGAATGCATGAGTGCTGTTTTAGGAGGTTCTAATACTGTTTGTAATGTGTCTTATGATAGCATTTATCATAAGTCTAATGAATTTGGAGAACGTATTTCAAGAAATCAATTATTGATTTTACAGGAAGAAAGTTATTTATCTGAAGCACAAAATTTTGCTGATGGTGCATATTATATAGAATCATTAACACATCAATTAGCAGAAAAAGCATTAGAAATTTTTAAACAAATAGAAAAAGGTGGTGGTTTTTTAAAACAACTTAAAGAAGGTATTATTCAAAAGAAAATTGCTGAAAGCTCAAGCAAAGAAGAAGAAAAGTTTAATGCTCAAGAAATTGTTTTATTAGGTACAAATTTACAATCAAATGCTGCTGATAAAATGAAGCATGATTTAGAATTATATCCATTTGTAAAACAAAGAAATATAAAAACATTAATCACTCCAATTGTTAGAAAACGAATTTCTGAAAACATTGAAAAAAACCGTTTAGAAAATGAGTAGAAAAGATGTTTCCAATATAAAATTAGCTAAAAGTAATCAGCCAAAAGCTAAAGCTTTTTCTCATGAAGATTTTGTTGCAGGTATTGCTCCAAATTTAAGAGGTCCATATTCAACCATGTATGTTCGCAGACCTTGGACAATCAGACAATATGCAGGTTTTTCAACTGCTGAAGAAAGTAATGCATTTTACAGAAGAAATTTAGCTGCTGGTCAAAAAGGATTATCTGTTGCTTTTGATTTAGCCACTCATAGAGGTTATGATTCTGATCATGAACGTGTACAAGGTGATGTTGGAAAAGCAGGAGTTGCCATAGATTCTGTTGAAGACATGAAGGTTTTATTTGACCAGATTCCTTTAGATAAAATGTCGGTTTCTATGACCATGAATGGTGCAGTTTTACCTATTTTGGCTTTCTACATTGTTGCTGCAGAAGAACAAGGAGTATCACCTGAATTATTATCTGGCACAATACAGAATGATATTTTAAAGGAGTTTATGGTACGTAATACATATATCTACCCTCCTTCTCCATCTATGAAAATTATTGCTGATATTTTTGAATACACTAGCCATAAGATGCCAAAATTTAACTCAATTTCTATCTCTGGTTATCATATGCAAGAAGCAGGTGCTACTGCAGAAATTGAATTAGCTTATACATTAGCAGATGGTTTAGAATATATTAAAAAAGGTTTAGAAGCTGGTATGGATATAGATGCTTTTGCTCCAAGACTTTCTTTCTTTTGGGCAATTGGTATGGATCATTTTAGAGAAATTGCCAAAATGCGTGCTGCAAGAATGTTATGGGCTAAGATTGTGAAGCAGTTCAATCCTAAAAACCCAAAATCATTAGNATTAAGAACTCATTGTCAAACCAGTGGATGGTCTTTAACGGAACAAGATCCTTTTAATAATGTAGCCAGAACAACTATAGAAGCTATGGCTGCTGCTTTTGGTGGTACACAGAGTTTACATACCAATGCTTTAGATGAAGCCATTGCTTTACCTACAGATTTTTCTGCTAGAATTGCTAGAAATACTCAAATTTACTTACAGCAAGAAACCCATATTACAAAAACTGTAGACCCTTGGGCAGGTAGTTATCATGTTGAAAAATTAACTGAACAAATTGCAAATAAAGCTTGGGAGCTAATTCAAGAAGTAGAAGATTTAGGTGGAATGACCAAAGCCATAGAAAAAGGAATTCCTAAATTAAGAATTGAAGAAGCAGCTGCTAAAAAACAGGCTAAAATTGACAGTGGACAAGATATAATTGTAGGTGTTAATAAATATCAATTAAAAGAAGAAGATCCATTACATATTTTAGAAGTAGATAATGAAGCCGTTAGAAATTCACAGATAGAAAGATTAACACAACTTAAAGCAAACAGAAATACTAAAGAAGTTGAAAAATCTTTAGTAGCTTTGACTAATGCTGCAAAATCTGGAAAAGAAAATTTATTAGATTTAGCAGTAAAAGCAGCTAGAAATAGAGCAACATTAGGTGAAATATCTGATGCTTTAGAAGCTGTTTTTGGTAGACATAAAGCTGTAACTAAAACCATATCTGGTGTGTATAGTAAAGAAATAAAAGACGATAAACTCTTTAAACAAGCTAGAAAATTAGCAGATAAATTTGCTGAATTGGAAGGTAGACGTCCACGAATTATGATTGCTAAATTAGGTCAAGATGGTCATGATAGAGGTGCAAAGGTTGTGGCTACNGGTTATGCNGATTTAGGNTTTGATGTAGATATTGGTCCTCTTTTTCAAACACCACAAGAAGCAACCAAACAAGCAGTAGAAAATGATGTACATATTTTAGGTATTTCTTCATTAGCTGCAGGTCATAAAACCTTAGTCCCACAAGTAATTTCAGCATTACAAAAATATGGACGTGAAGATATTATGGTCATTGTTGGTGGTGTCATACCAGCACAAGATTATCAATTTTTATTTGATGCTGGGGCTGTAGGAGTTTTTGGCCCAGGAACAAAAATAGCACAAGCTGCTATAGATTTACTTACTATATTAATTGAAAGTGTTTCTGATGAATAATTAGATAAAAGAAAATAAAATCATGAATTCTTTTTCTTTAAACCATATTGCATTATCTGTTAAAGATGTAAATGAGTCAATTTTATTCTATCAAAAAGTCTTTAAATTTAAAGAAATACAAAACACAGCTTCTAATTCTAAAACAAGATGGTTAAGTTTTAGTGATAATAGACAATTACATCTTATACCACGTCCAAATTTTGAAATTAAAGTAAATAAAGCAGTGCACTTTGCTTTATCAACTAAAGACTTTGATGAATTCATAACACATTTAATCAATTTAAAAATCAATTTTTCTGATTGGAAAGATGAACCAAACAAAGTTTTTATTCGTCAAGATGGTATAAAACAAGTTTATTTTCAAGATCCAAATGGATATTGGATTGAAGTCAATAATGACGTTTAAAAAATCATAAAACAAATTCTTTTTATATTTAGTATCTTGTTTATCTAAATCACTAACTAAATATGAAAAGACTATTTACATCTTTAGTATTGCTTTTATTTATTAGCACTACTTTAATAGCACAATCCAAAAAACTTTCTAAAAATAAAAAAGCACTTGTAGCATCTGTTGAAAAACACAAACAGGCATTAATTAAAATTAGTGATGCTATTTGGGCTGCTGCAGAAACTGCTTTTGAAGAAAATAAATCATCAGAAATTCTAGCTTCATATGCTGAGCAACAAGGTTTTACTGTTGAAAGAGGAGTTGCAGATATTCCTACTGCTTTTGTGGCTACTTATGGTTCTGGAAAACCAGTAATTAGTGTTCTAGGTGAATTTGATGCATTACCAGGAATTTCTCAAAAAGCAAAACCAACCAAAGATCCATTAGTACCAAATGGAAATGGTCATGGCTGTGGACACAATTTGTTTGGAGCAGGTAGTTTAGGTGCTGCAATTGCTATAAAAGAGTTAATTGAACAAGGAAAAATTAAAGGAACAGTTAAGTTTTTTGGCACACCAAGTGAAGAAAAATTCTTTGGTAAAATATGGATGGTTAAAGCTGGTCTTTGGAATGATGTAGATGTAAATATTAGTTGGCATCCTGCACCTGTAACAGAATCTGATGTACAAAGTTCTTTGGCTTTGGTCGATTTTAAAGTAGAGTTTTTTGGACAAGCAGCTCATGCAGCAGCAGATCCTTGGAATGGACGTTCTGCATCAGATGCTCTTGAGTTATATGCTGCTGGTATTAACAGCTATAGAGAGCATGTAAAACCCACTGTAAGAATGCATTATCATATTCAAGATGGAGGTCAAGTAGTAAATGTAGTTCCAGATTATTCTAGAATTTGGGTAAGAGTTAGAGATACAAAACGAGAAGGAATGATGCCTGTTTACAAACGTGTTATGAAAATGGCTGAAGGTGCAGCTATTATGGCTGATGTAGATTATAAAGTTTCTTTAATATCTGGTATCTACGAAATTTTAGTAAATAGAGCTGGAGGAGAAATCATGCAAGAAAACTTGGAATTACTAGGTCCAATTTCATATACAGATGATGAAATTACATTTGGCAAAAAAATACAAGAAGCCACTAAAAAACCACAAATTGGTATGGATAGTAAAATTAATCCTTTAAGAGCTACAGAGAAAAATCCTGGTGGAGGAAGTACAGATGTGGGTGATGTAAGTTGGAATGTACCTAACATAAACTTACGAGTTACTGTAGCTCCAAAAGATACACCTTGGCACTCTTGGGCTGTTGTGGCTTGTGGTGGTATGAGTATTGGGCATAAAGGAATGATTTATTCTAGTAAAGCCATGTCTATGACCATGTTAGATTTATTTGAAAATCCAGATTTAGTAAATAAAGTAAAAGCAGAATACAAAGAACGTAAAGGCGATGTAGTTTATAAACCTATTATCCCTGAAGGGCCACCACCAATTCCTAATAAAAATTAAAGCTTAAGATGAAAAAAATAACCTATTATTTTTTAATGACTTTGGGTATACTTAGTGTACTTGTAGGTCTATTTTCTTTATTTAAAGGAGGAGATTTTAACGCTTACTTTTATGCTATTTTTATAGGTATTACTTTAATTGGCACTACCTACTATAATCAAAAACAGAAAAACAAAAAACTATAACTTTAAAATCAAACGCGTTAAACAAAATATTTTATGCGTTAAAAAAAACTTTGTTTGCCATCGATCTTTGTAAGAAAATCAACATATGGCAATTTTAGGAAACATTATAAAAGGAGTAATTGGTATTACAGACACACTTAGTGCAGAACCCAATCATAAAGAAAATCAAGAAAAAGTACTTAAAAAATTATTAGAAACAGCTCAGCAAACTCAGTTTGGTGTACATTATAATTTTATTCGTATTTTAAAAACTGATAACCTTAGCAAGTCTTTTGCAGAAAAGGTTCCTTATTTTGATTATCATCAAATGAATGAAAAATGGTGGCACAAACTTNATAAAGGTGAAACTNATGTTACTTGGCCAAACACTCCTTCTTATTTTGCACTTAGTTCTGGTACTACAGGAAAAAAAAGTAAAAGAATTCCTGTTACCAATGAAATGATAGAAGCCATTAGAAGTTCTGGAATTAAACAAGTTTTATCTTTAAATAATTTTGATTTACCTGCAGATTTTTTTGAAAAAGAAATAATGATGTTAGGTAGTTCTACAGACTTACAAGAAAAAAACAATCATTTTGAAGGCGAAATTAGCGGAATTAGCGCTAGTAATATCCCTTTTTGGTTTAAAGGTTATTATAAACCTGGTGAAGAAATTGCGCAAATTGACGACTGGGATGAAAGAGTTGAGCATATAGCTAAAAATGCAAAAAACTGGGATATTGGTGCTTTAAGTGGTATACCAGCTTGGATAGAATTAATGATGCAAAAAGTAATTGAATATCACAGCTTAAATAATATTCATGAAATATGGCCAAATCTTCAAGTTTATACTTCTGGTGGTGTAGCTTTTGGTCCTTATGAAAAAAGTTTTAAAGCACTTTTAGGAAAACCTGTAACTGTAATAGATACGTATTTAGCCTCAGAAGGATACATTGCAACACAAACAAGACCAGAAACAGAAGCTATGCAACTAAATACTGAAAATGGTATTTACTTTGAATTTGTTCCTATGCATCCAGATTACATTAAAGAAGATGGTTCTCTTAAAAATAATGCACCTTCATTAACATTAAAAGAAGTAGAATTAGATAAAGACTATATTTTAGTCATCAGTACAGTTTCTGGTGCTTGGCGTTATTTAATAGGAGATACTATAAAATTCACTAATATTGAAAAAGCAGAAATAAAAATTACAGGGAGAACTAAGTTCTTTTTAAATACTGTAGGTTCTCAGCTTTCTGTTAATAAAATGGATGATGCTATAAAACATCTAGAAGAAAAATTTTCTACTCAAATTAAAGAATATACCATTTGTGCAAAACGTTTTGAAGATGATGAATTTTACCATTCTTGGTATTTAGGATCAAACTTAGAAGCAGATGAAAAAGAAATTGCAAATGCTTTAGATAAGTTTTTAAAAGATGCGAATAAAAACTATAAAGTTGCAAGAAGTAAAGCTTTACATGGAGTTAAGGTTAAAATTATCCCTGTTGAAAAATTTCACGAATGGAATGATAAAAACAAGAAAAAAGGTGGTCAAGTAAAAATGGCTAGAGTNATGAAAGAAGATAAATTTGCTGAATGGGAAGAGTTTGTAAATTAATATTTACAAACTTTTTTTATACTACATTCTCACTAATTAATTTATCTCTTTTTTCTATTAATTGCATAATTTCTTCTGGTGATAAGTAGTATCTCTTGATTCTTTCTTTGTATTTTTTTGTAATATCTGCATGATTTAAAATAAAATTTTTAGTCTTTAAAATATACTTTTCCATGTTATGCTCAACTGCAAATCTATCTGCAGCTCTTTCTGCTTCAACAATATGATTATCAGAAAATAAGTACTTTAATCCAAACCAAATTAAATTAAGTCTATTTCTGTGCTGATAATCCATAATATGCCCTAATTCATGACCTATCCAACCAATAAAAATATCATCAGGTATATCTAATGTAGAAAAATCTTTACCTGCAATTTTAAAATTCTTACTGATTAAAATTAAAAACTTCCTCTTTTTTTTAGATTTAAAAAACTATCAAATGTAGGTCTAGCTTGCATTGTAGACTTCTTAATATTTTTCTTTAATTTAAACTCAATATTAATAATATCTAATTGCGGATAATAACTTAATGCTGTTTTTACTCTTTTTTCTATACTAGTGGGTATCTTGTGATGTTTACTCATTTCTTTACATGTTTTTTAACAATTAAATATAGCTTTAAGTCAAAGGTTTTCTGTGCTTTTATGCTTAAATTTGT